>OQVL01000596.1_pt1 | contig 19728 bp, 14 predicted proteins | sample 1691501 | NCBI WGS metagenome assembly OQVL01 (sample SAMN03418253, study PRJEB22391) | human gut metagenome | biome: human-gut; feature: organic feature; material: feces | host: Homo sapiens | place: Tanzania | collected 2013-01 | reverse complement strand
ATACGCCATTGTTAACTCTTTGTTGTGAGTCAACTTTTTTCAGGGAAAGACAGAGTGCCCCAGAAAATGCGCCGCGTACCACAGGAAGCCTTTTTGAGCACGGCACGCATATTCCGTACCGTAGAAGGGGGTTTTTGGTACGGCGCGCTTCCGAAAACGCATCGCACTTGGTTGTCCGGGGCAGAGGCAAGTTGCCGCCGCAGCGGAGCCTGGCGTACATTTTAGTCGACCTCATTCAGGACACGAAGTCGCGACCCCGCCACAACGGTAGCAGAAGTATACAGATAGATATTTGCAGATATTTTGGCAATAAGGCATTTATTCTCTAATTTTGACATTATATGCAGACACGAAACATTTTTACCCACCCGGTGTGGGCATCAGTTTTTGCACTGACGGCCGCCACTCTATGGGGATGGGCATATCCGATACTGAAGCTTGGCTTCATCGAATTCGGGATAACGGCAGATATGACAGGAAGCAAAATGATCTTCGCAGGACTGCGTTTTGGCTTTGCGGGAATTATTGTCATGCTTATCGCCAGAATAAACGGCAAATCATTCAAGCCGCAAAAGCCTGTCAATTGGCTATATGTGCTTTTATTCGCCCTTGTCAACACGACTCTTCATTACGCATTCTTCTATATCGGAATGTCGCATAGTGAGGGTTCGCGTGCAGCAATCCTCAATGCTGCCGGAACATTCATTCTGGTAATCCTGGCCTGTCTGTTTTTCGAAAGTGACAAAATGACCGGCAAGAAGATTCTCGGTTGCGCCATAGGAATATCAGGCATCATTCTTCTTAATGTCGGCGGCAGCAAGAGCAGCGCCTTCAGCATGTCGGGGGACGGAATGATTCTGCTCAACACTCTTTGTGCGGCATTCGCCGGACTTTTGACAAGAGGCCTGAACAAAAGAATCGATATTTTGGTGGGAACCGGGTGCAGCCTTGCCATCGGAGGAGGAATCCTTATCATTATCGGACTGATAGCCGGCGGCTCTATTCCGACAGTTACTCCTGCAGGTATAATTTACCTATGTCTGCTTATATGCATTTCCTCCATAGGATTCTCTCTCTACAACAAACTTATAAGTTGTAATCCTATCGGAAAAATAGCCATATACAATTCTCTGATACCAATCGTCGGAGCAATAACGTCCTGCCTGTGCCTGTCCGAGCCTTTCAGGTGGACATATCTTACCGCAGCATTCCTCGCCGCCACCGGCGTTTACATAATCAACAGAGCGGACAATACGTGATGCTTTTATTTTCGCTTCACCAATATTTTCAAGACCTCTACTTGTCAATTACGTCAACCCTCATTCCAAGCCGTTCCGCTTCGTCAAAAAGGTCCTGACAGGCACGGACAGAAAACTTCTTGGAGAAAAAGTTGATCTTATAACCGCTCGACTTGTCCAGAAGTCTGATTTCCAGTCTTGTATTGCCTTTATACTCCTTCAGCATGCTGATAAGGTCCTTTCTGAATCCGGCATTCAGCAAAGACGTGTCCAATGTGAATTCCACAGACTTGATGAGAGACTCTCCCACCAGTCCGAGCAAGGACACAGACCTCATCCTGAAAACGAACGGTGCTTTCTTTCCGGATGCAGCTTCTTCGGGAGATAATCTGTATCGCGGGCCCACCTCTCCTTCAATGAAAACCTGCTCGTGAGGTTTAAGCATCGGATAAAAACTCTGGTAGTCCTTCCCGAACAGAGCAAACTCATAATTTCCGCTGAAATCCTCTATAGCAGCCTTTGCGCCCGGACTTCCGCTTTTCGTGGTCATATTCTTGACATCGGTCACAATACCGGCCACATTAACCTTCATGGATTTGCCGGCACGACCGCATTCATCCACTATCTCGTCAAGCTTTGTCAACGGAACTGCAAACTTTTCTATTTCAAACCTATACCTGTCAAGAGGGTGCGCGGATAAATACATACCCACATATTCTTTCTCCTTCTGAAGTATTTCCAGCGTATCATCAAGAGTCTCCGGCATCATCGGTGGCTCCGGCCGCACAGGTTTCAATTCCTCCACATCTCCGAACAGCGAAGATGAACTGTCCATCATATCATTGCGGAAAAGGGTAGAATATCGCACCAGTTCATCAATAAACAGATCTCCGCTTCTGCCGGGCAGGAAATACTGGCTTCTCTTCAGTCCAAAAGAATCCAGCGCACCGGAATACACAAGCGTTTCAAGAGGCTTACGTCCTACCATTGCCCCGGTCCTCTCAATGAAATCATACAAATCAGCGAATAACCCGTCCTTTTCCCTTTCGGCAATTATAGCAGTGACGACATTGTCCCCAAATCCTTTCAAGCCTCCGAGACCGAAACGGATATCCCCTTTGGAATTGACGGAAAACTGCGCCGCAGATTCGTTGACATCCGGGCTCAAAACCTTGATTCCGGCTTTTCGGCAATCAGCCATAATCTCCTTCATTTCTTCCATGTTGGAGATATTCTGGGTCAGGTTGGACGCCTGGAACTCGGACGGGTAATGCGCCTTGAGCCATGCTGTCTGATAGCTCACCCAAGCATAACATGTCGCGTGCGACTTATTGAATGCGTATTTGGCAAACGCCTCCCAGTCTTTCCATATCTTCTCCAGAACTTCTTGAGGATGGCCGTTGGCGACAGCGCCTTTTATGAAAGAGTCCTTGAGGGAGTCAAGCACGTCCTTCTTCTTCTTTCCCATGGCCTTACGGAGCTTGTCCGCCTTTCCTTTCGAAAACCCTGCAAGCTTCTGGGAAAGAAGCATCACCTGCTCCTGATACACCGTGACCCCATACGTCTCCTTGAGGTATTCCTCCATAGCCGGCAAGTCATAATGAATCTTGCTCGGATCGTTCTTTCCCGCCACAAAATCAGGAATATAATCCATAGGTCCCGGGCGATAAAGCGCATTCATGGCTATAAGATCTTCGAAACGCTCCGGCTGAAGTTTTATCAGCCATTCTTGCATTCCTCCGGATTCAAACTGGAATATACTCTTGGTATCTCCTCTGGAATATAGCGCGAACACCTCCGGATCGTCTATCGGAATCTGCTCTATATCTATTTCTGCACCGAAACGACTTTTTACCAATGCCAGACATCTGTCTATGATAGAAAGCGTCTTAAGTCCCAGAAAGTCCATTTTGAGCATACCCACATCTTCAATCTTGGTGCCTTCATACTGACTCACCCACACCTGCTGACCGGTGGCCTTATCAGTACCCATGGTTATGGGAATATAATCGGTAAGATTGCCTCTACCGATAATCATCGCGCAGGCATGGATACCTGTCTGCCTGATACACCCTTCCAACTCAAGCGCGTATTTGAGCACTTCGCGCACAAGCGGCTCTCCGTTCTCATATTCATTCTTGAGCTCGGGTACCAACTTGACACTGTTGGCAAGAGTAGGTTTATACTCCTTGTCTTTCCCATTTTCCTTGACCACAATCGGCCTGTCCGGAATCATCTTGGTAAGCCTGTTGGACTCTGCAATGGGCAGGTTGGAGATGCGTGCCACATCCTTTACGGCCAGTTTTGCGGCCATTGTGCCAAATGTGATTACATGAGACACATGATCGGCCCCATAATGCTCCTGGACATACTGAATGACACGGAAACGCCCTTCATCGTCAAAATCCACATCGATATCAGGCATCGATATTCGTTCAGGATTAAGGAAACGCTCGAAAAGCAAGTCATACCGTATAGGATCGAGGTTAGTGATTCCAAGACAGTAGGCCACACATGAACCTGCCGCAGAACCTCGTCCCGGACCGATAGATACTCCATTACGACGCCCCCAGTTGATAAAATCCTGCACTATAAGGAAATAGTCCGGAAAGCCCATGAAGGATATGGTCATCAGCTCGAAGTGCAAACGTTCTTTCTGCACTTCGTTGAGATTATCTCCATAACGATCCCGCGCCCCCTTGTAGGTAAGATGGCACAAGAAAGCTACAGACCGGCAAAACTCATCTCCACGATATATTTTTTCCGTGATATTGCCGTCATGATCCTTAACGACCTCATATTTGCCATTGTCTATAATATCTGAATACTTGTCCAGATAAACATCTATATTGTCAAGGAAAGACTGTTCTATCTGAAATTTCGGGAGCACATGTCCGCGGTTGATTTCATACCTCTCAACCTTGTCGAAGACTTCCATCGTATTGCTTATGACCTCCGGATGGTCCGGGAAAATCTCCGCCATCTCTTCCTCGCTCTTGAGGTACTCCTCCTGCGTGTAGCGCAACCTCTTCGGGTCGTCAATATTTGCATTGGTTGTGAGACAGATAAGTCTGTCATGTACCGGTCCGTCCTCTTTGCGTACGAAGTGCACGTCGTTGGTGGCAACCACTTTTACCCCGTGTTTCTGCGCAAGCTTAAAGATTTCGGCACAGTACTCCTTCTGATTCTCATACACATCAAGCGGCAGTCCCGGGACACGCGTCTTGTGCATCATCACCTCAAGATAGTAATCGTCCCCGAAAACTTTCTTATGCCACCTTATGGCCTCATCTACAGCCTTCTCGTCTCCTGCAAGTATCCCTTGTGGTATCTCCCCGGCAAGACAAGCGGAACAGCATATAATGTTGTCATGATATTTCTCTATCACCTCATGACTTACGCGGGGCTTATAATACATACCTTCAATGTGTCCTATTGAAACGATCTTCATGAGGTTCTTGTACCCCTCATAATTCTTGGCAAGGAGTATGAGGTGATAATACTTCTTGTGGTCGTTATCCTTCAGGGTATGATCATAATGACGGGTGACATAGATTTCACACCCGATGATAGGCTTGACGTCAGGGAACTTGGCGGACACGTCATGAAAGTCCTTGACCCCAAACAAATTACCGTGATCCGTAATGGCAATACCCGGCATACCCAACTCCTGGGCTCGACTGAAGAGTTTTTCGATATCACTCAAGCCGTCAAGGATTGAGTATTGAGTATGGACATGAAGGTGTACAAAAGACATAGCAGATGCAAATATACATAAAAAACACCCGACCTTAAGGGGCCGGGCATCTTTTATATTTAAGAAATACTTTTATTTCTTATTGGTTGCCTCTTTGGCTGCAAGTTTCTTGCGACGGGACATTGTGGCATCAAACATAATCGGAGTACCAATCATGATGGAAGCGTATGTTCCGATACAGATACCGAGACACAGAGCAACTGAAAGTCCCCTGATGGATTCTCCACCGAAGATGGCGATAGCCAGCATTGGGAGGAGGGTTGATACAGAGGTGTTCACCGTACGTGTCAAAGTAGCGTTGAGGGACTTGTTGACCGTCTCCTTGAAGTCGTCCTTGACATGCAGGCTGAGGTTCTCACGAATACGGTCGAAAATCACCACGTTATCGTTGATGGCATAACCGATAATGGTAAGGATTGCCGCAATGAACGTCTGATCCACATCAAGATTGAATGGGAGGATTCCGCTGAACAGAGAGAAGAATCCGATGATGATGATGGATGTGTGTGCAAGTGAAACCACACCACCAAGACCCCATGTCCATCCCTTGAATCTGAACGCGATGTAAGCAAAGATAACTATAAGAGCAAGGATAATGGAGATTACCGCGTTGCGCTTGATGTCATTTGCAATTGATGCGCCCACCTTATCAGATGAGATAATACCGTTAGGATTATCAAGAGTGGATACAAATTCATCGAAAGTAAGGCCCTCGTCATAGAAGCCCTTCAAAGACTCATAGAGCATTCCTTCAATTTCGTTATCTACGGTAGCGGCCTCATCCTGGTACTTGTAAGAAGTGGTTATCTTCATCTGGCTGTCGCCACCGAACTGCTTAACCTCAACGGATGTACCTGCAAGACCCTGCTCTGAAGATGCAAGATCGAACACCTTACCGGTAGCCTCACGCACATCCTCAGCCGTCACCGGCTTGTCAAAACGCACTACATACGTACGACCTCCAGTGAAGTCCACACCGTATGTAAAGCCTTTGATAAAGATAGAGCCGAGGGATATGAGAATAAGCGCACCGGAAACGAGATATGACCATTTGCGTCCACTGATGAAATCAATCTTGGTATTCTTGAGGAAGTTCTTTGTAAGATCGGTTTCAAAGGTGATATTCTTGCCGCGACTTACCCTGTCATCGAAAATAATACGTGTGATGAAGATGGAAGTCAGCACAGAAGTAATGATACCGATGATAAGAGTGGTAGCAAAACCCTTGATAGGACCTGAGCCGAAGAAGAAGAGTACAAGACCGGTAAGGAGTGTGGTTACCTGACCGTCGATAATAGCTGAATAAGCATTGCTATATCCATCGTGGATAGCCTTTCCAAGGCCCTTTCCTGCCTTAAGCTCTTCCTTGACACGCTCATAAATAATCACGTTGGCATCCACCGCCATACCCAAGGTAAGGACGAGACCGGCAATACCAGGAAGGGTCAGCACGGCTCCAAAAGCAGAAAGAACGCCGAACAGGAGAATCACGTTGGTAAGAAGTGCCGCGTCAGCAGCCAAACCTGCGCCCTTATAGAAGAATATCATGTAGATAAGGACGAGAAGGAAGGCGATGATGAATGATATGAGACCGGCACGGATTGAAGCGGCACCGAGGGAAGGTCCCACAACCTGCTCCTGAACGATAGTCGCCGGTGCAGGAAGCTTACCTGACTTGAGGACGTTGGTAAGGTCGGTAGCTTCTTCAATGGAGAAATGTCCGGTAATGGAAGAAACACCTCCGCTGATTTCGTTGAGAACGTTAGGATAAGAGTAAACGGTACCGTCAAGCACAATGGCTATCTGACGACCTACATTCTCTTTAGTGAGACGAGCCCATACATTGGCACCTTCAGCGTTCATTGTCATCGAAACGCTTGGCTCTCCACCCTGGCGATCATTGTACTCTACACGAGCATCGGTCACATAACCGCCGTCGAGAGGAGCTTTTCCGTCACGGGATGAAGCCTTGATGGCCACGAGGTCATAAATATTGCTGTCCTGAATGAAATCTGAAGACTTCACTGTCCACATTGCCTTGAACTCTGCAGGGAATACGGCAGCGACTTCCGGTCTGGCAAGGTACTTATTGATAAGCGCGGTGTCGGCAGCGGCAGCAAATCCGATGCAGGCATTGTCACGGAATCCTGAAGGAGAAAGTACGGCAAAGAGCGGATTCGCCTTCTTGTAAGCCTCGGCAGAAGCCTCGTCGGTAGAAGTTCCCTGTGCCTTAAGCTCCTGAGAAACGATATCGTCAGATGCCGTTGTCTCTTCCGCCTTCACTTCTGCTGCAGGAGCATCCTCTGCCAGGCTCTGTGCGAGCACAGCATTGGCTTCCTCAAGATAAGGGGCGATTTCAGAAGCATAATATGTGGTCCAGAACTCCAATGAAGCAGTACCCTGAAGCAGCTTACGTACACGCTCAGGCTCTTTTACACCAGGAAGTTCCACAAGGATACGCCCTGTGTTGCCAAGTTTCTGGATTGAAGGCTGTGTGACACCAAAACGGTCGATACGGTTACGGAGCACGTTGAAAGAGTTGGACACGGCACTCTCTGATTCTTCTTTGAGTACGGTGAGCACCTGCTCGTCTGATGTCTCCGGGTTGATTCTTCCGGCCATGTCAATGGTTCCGAAAATGGAAGAGAGTCTCTGTCCGCCGCCAACTTCTTTCCAGGCCTCGCCGAAAAGTGTGATAAAGTCGGACTGAGAGTTGACACTGCGCTGCTTGGCGAGTGCTACTGCCTTTTCGAACTCCGGAGTTCTGTTGTCTCCGGCAAGAGCCTTTACAAGGTCCTCGAGCTGCACCTGCAGCATGACGTTCATACCTCCCTTAAGGTCAAGTCCAAGGTTAATCTCCTTGTTCTGCACCTGCTTGTAGGTATTACCGAAATAAATTACTTTTGATGAAATGGAGTCGGTGTATCTGCGGGACTCTATCTTTCTGATGGAATCGAGATAGAATGCCTTGTCAACATCCGGCACCTGTGCGAATGCGGCGGACTCCTTCACTCTCTCCACTACCTTGTCGGCAGCCTTGTCGGCCTTTCCGGCATAGATGCTGCTTACCAGGGAGAAAGAGAGCTGCCAAAAGCAGGCTAAAACGAAGCAGATGGCCACAACTCTGATGAAACCTTTGTTTTGCATAAATATGTTTTTTACATTATATTTCCAAAATAGTGTGCAAAGTTAGTATTTTTCTCAAAAGAAAGAAACAATGACACGCTTTTTTGTATATTTGTGAATCTTTTAAACTTGTTAATTATGTGGTGGATAACATTGAGTTTGATTTTGGCGGGCATTATTTTCATGCTTGTAGAGATGCTGCTTGTCCCGGGTGTGGGAATAGCCGGCATATTCAGTTTGATTTCTCTCGGTGCAGCCTGCTGGTATTCGTTCGATTTCATCAGTCCGTCTGCCGGATGGTGGGTCACAGCCACGGTGCTGTTAATCATGGTAGTAATGATAACTGTCATTCTCCGGAGCAAGACATGGAAGCGATTTGAACTCAATACGGAAGTAACGTCAAAGGTCAATACCGATCAGCAAAGGCTCAAGGTCGGAGACAAAGGCTTTGCCCAGACCAGACTCGCTCCTATCGGTACGGGGTGCTTCGGGAACGTCACCTGCGAAATCAAATCGGCCGACAATTCGATGATCAGTGCCGGTACCGAGGTTGATGTTATCGCCATCGTTGACAATCAAGTACTTGTAAAACCTGTAAATAAGTAAAATATATGGAAACAATCATTCTTGTGGCGATTGTTGTCGTCGCACTTATTATCCTCCTGTGGTTCTTCCCTGTGGCTCTGTGGTTCCAAGCCATCCTGTCCGGAGTACATATATCTCTTATCCAGTTGCTCCTTATGCGTTGGAGAGGGGTCAACCCGAAAACAATCGTGATGGGTATGATTACCGGAACCAAAGCAGGACTTTCACTCAAAGCGAATGAACTTGAAGCCCACTACCTCGCCAAGGGTAATGTCACAAAGGTGATAATGGCACTCATTTCAGCCAACAAGGCCAATATTCCTATCGACTTCAAAATGGCTTCTGCCATTGACCTTGCAGGACGCGACGTTCTGGAAGCCGTGCAGATGTCCGTCAATCCGAAAGTCATCAACACTCCTCCGGTAACAGCCGTAGCAAAAGACGGTATCCAGCTTATTGCAAAGGCAAGGGTTACCGTACGCGCCAATATCAAACAGCTCGTCGGAGGTGCAGGAGAGGAGACCATTCTCGCTCGCGTGGGTGAAGGTATCGTGAGCAGTATCGGCTCGTCAGAGAGCCACAAGTCCGTTCTTGAGAACCCTGACAGCATCTCAAAACTTGTGCTTAACAAAGGTCTTGATGCAGGTACGGCATACGAAATACTTTCCATTGATATCGCCGACATCGATGTAGGCAAGAATATCGGAGCTGTTCTCCAGATGGATCAGGCCGATGCGGACAAGAATATCGCTCAGGCTCGTGCAGAGGAGCGCCGTGCGATGGCTGTAGCCCTTGAGCAGGAAATGAAAGCCAAGGCTCAGGAAGCCAGAGCCAAAGTTATCGAAGCGGAGGCTCAGGTTCCTATGGCAATGGCTGAGGCATTCCGCAGCGGCAACCTCGGAATTATGGATTATTACAGGATGAAAAACATCCAGGCAGACACAGACATGCGAGAGAAAATAGCAAAATAATTCTTTCCTCTGCCGCAAATGTGGCTGTCACCGGATAACCGGTGCAAAAATCATAGAGGTCAACCGGAAAAAATTCAGGTTGACCTCTCTTTTTCAGAATGCAAACATCAGCAGCCAGAAGAACGGATTGTCTGATAGCGTCCGCTGTCCTTGACAAGTCCCTCGACGGTGGCACTGAAAGAAAATGCAGAAAGCAGGTCATCCACATCAATATGAAGACGGAACTTCCATTTGTTGTGACTGTCCGCCGGATAGTTGATTCTCTCCTCGCTTCTGTCCGGACGACGCAATGTCTTATCCAGCGCCAACCAGTCCTGTATCGGGAAAATGGCGAGCATGGAAGGAGATGAAAGGAACTCCCACAGCATATTGCGCACTTCCCATGGCTCAGGGTCATTGCCGCACTGCATTCTAAGAGTTTCCATATCATGACTCGAAGTAGCGCAGACACTAAGGTAATCCCAAGGCCCCTCATTCTGCATACCGCGCATCTTCAGAGACAATATCTTCTCATGATTCATTACATCCGGCACACAATCCGGAACCATGCCAAGGTCTTCGCCGCACGCAAGCATCCCGGTCGCACCGAGCAGAGCGGGGAGTTTCTTTTCGGCATTGTGCCTCCAGAAGTCATTATGGCGGTGATAGAAAAAGTCATTGTACAACGCCCCGAAGCTCTCCTGCTGCCACTGAGGCAAACCACAGGAAGATGGTGTTATCAAAGGCTGAAACATCCCCGGATGACGAGGATCTTCATGAAACAGCCCGTCAATAGGAAGATGCCTGCTTTCTATCTCCTGCAGTGAATATGGAAGAGCGGGATTAAAATGCCCATAAAGACCACTTTTTCTATCAGAAGGAATCTCCCAGATACGGAAGAATCCGAGAATATGATCTATTCGGAAGGCATCGAAATATTCAGCCATTTTCTTCAGCCTGGCCTTCCACCAGGCATAGTCATCCTCAGCCATTTCTTCCCAATTATATGTCGGGAATCCCCAATTCTGCCCGTCCCTGCTGAAATAATCAGGCGGAGCTCCGGCCGTAGAATCAAGATTGAAAAGCTCCGGATGCCAATATGCATCTGCGCTGTCGGCACTAACCCCTATAGGAAGATCTCCTTTAAGTGCCACGCCTTTGGCGCGGGCATAAGAAGAGACCTCGGAAAACTGTCTGTCCAGATGCCATTGCATCCAGCAGTAATACTCCGGCTCAAGAGAATCCCTATTCGCACAGAATCGTGCATATTCTCTAAGCCAATACTCATTGGCGTCAACAAACTTCAGATATGCTTCAGACTTCAAATCCTTCTCCTGGTGCTCAATGAAAGCCTGCCTGATATATTTCATCTTCGCTTTGAACACTTGTGGATAATCCACGTCTGAAAGCGCATTCAGCTCGGCCTGTTCCCGTCGAAACTCATCCGTCTCCTTAACACCAATTCTCTGAAGATTTAGATACAATGGATGCAAAGCAAAAGACGACACCGGACTGTACGGGTATGAGTCTTCCCACCCGCCGCTGCGCGTGGTATCGTTCACGGGAAGCACCTGTATAACACTCTGACCGGTAGAGGCAGCCCAATCAACCATCGGAATCAAATCCAGAAACTCCCCTATTCCGAAATCACGATGGCTTCTGAGCGAAAACACCGGCACAACCGTTCCGGCTCCCTTAAATCCAGGACGATCAAACATAGAAGCCTGGTGAGCACGAGGGAACGGACATCCTTCAACAGGACAGTCAATCCACTTGTCCCGTATCTCCTTTGCACATTTTGAGCGATGATGTGCCCATTCCGTCCTCCAAACCAGACCGTCCCGGACCACCAAATATTCATAATCAGCAAGATACGCTGCTTTGCAGTCCTTCACGGTCACGCTCCATACACCACCATCGCCCCAATTCATAGGGTATTTCTTTCCTCCGAGAAAAAGAGTCAGGGACTCTCCCCAGACAGTCTTATACTCTATACTGAATGTTGTCGTCATCTCATTATTTTTAAGAGTGCAAATATAGTGTCTTTCTTCATCAAGTATTATCTGCAAAGACATGAACCCCGAAAGTTTTTTCGACTTTCGGGGTTCGCATCACAAAATGTATGAATAAAACTTACTTACGGAAAGCTATTCTTCTTGCGCTCTTCATAGAAGACTTCTGTGACATAGAAGCAGAACTCATACTTACAGAAGCAGGAGTGCTACTATCAATAATCGAAGCCTTGCCCTCGAAAGAACCGGAAACGATTCCTTTGTAGTCGGTATCTTTGATTTCGAAAGAAATGGAATAAACATCACCAGTCTTATCCACGGTCACAGAACCTTCCGTAGCTCCATAATATCCGGCGAATTTCGCATCTTCATTTTTGGAAGAGAGGTACCATGTGCCGTATATGTAGCCCGAGGCGTTCTGAAGACCAGGGACGGTAGTGAACGGTTTCAAAGCGTCCTTAGTAGCTTCAGTTGGAGGAATGACAGGGTATGTACCAGGTTCAATATGATCCTTCACACCCACAGGGCAGTCAAGTTCAATCATCATGATATCACCTACACCAGTGAATCCATCGTTTCCAATAGAGACTCCGTCATCACAGAGATACAAAACCCAGTTGTCTGACACACCATTCGTGCCGTATGCATCTCCATAATACTCAAATCTTGCCTGAGTCAACTTTCCGAGATTCACAGTCGTATATTCTCCTTCTCCACCTTCTCCACCTTCTCCGCCACCGGTATATGTCTCTACCTCAATGGCTCCGGTATAACGAAACTTGTATTCCTTTCCTTGTGATTTCACTACAGCATCTACAGTGTAAGTGGAACCATCAAGTGTAATATCTACAGTACCGTCTTCTACCATTAGATATTCTGTCTTTCCATTGTTCTCATAGACAAGAGAGCCTATAACACCCCAGTCGCCCAGATCTACACCGGCCTGAAAAGTATACTCCATTTCCTGCTCTTCATCGATATATGTCGTATAATGATGGGCAGGAAGAACTGCCTTTCCCGTACCAGGCAGGTTAAGGTCAAGCCAAAGAGCAGAACCTTTTCCGCTTAATGACAAGTCAGAGTATCTGACGTCACCGGAAAGCAGATACAAAAACACCTCATCGTACCCGATACCATACTGGTCGCCCATAAATACAGCACCGGCGGAAGATGCCACAATGCCATCATAAGGAGTGGTAACCTTCACTGTCACGCTGGCCTTATGGTCACCATCAGCGGCAACAGCAGTAATCACGGCACTTCCATCAGCAACGGCAGTTACGACGTCATCAGTGACAGTTGCTACAGACTCATCACTGGAAGACCAGGTATAGGTCTTGTCCGTGGCATTTTCAGGAAGGACAGATACTGTCAACACCTGAGTATCGCCAGGCTTCAATTCAACAGAAGCAGGCGTCACCTCGATTCCGGTAACAGCCACTGTCACGTCCTTCTTTTCACAAGAAGTGAAGATGGTCGCCATACATACAGGCACCATCAGCGCGAATGCGCTTAAAATAGATTTAACCCTCATAAAAAATATAAAATAATACACTATTTACATCCATCCCTGGGCAGAGACTTGATGCTCAAGCCCATCGGGAGTAACAAGCACCGCTCCTACTTCAGGAAGAGCGAGATGCCCTACGACTTCAAATGTATTAAAATTTTTTTTGAATTCCTCGTACTTTGACAAAGAAATTACATACATCAGGCAAAAATCGTCTCCCCCGTTCATAGCGGCGGAAAGAGGGTCAATGTCAAGTTCTTTTCCCAGAGAGAAACTGTTTCCTTCAAATGGAATACGGTCTGCATATAGTTTTACCCCAAAACCTGAGTCTCTGTGCAATCTGAGGACGGCATCAGCAAGTCCCCTGCTTACAAAGTAACCATACGAAGGAACTATTCCGGACCGTTCCACATCAGAAACTGTAGCCGGGTCAAGATCAGGCTTGAGGTATGCCCCAAGCATCATTTTGTATTTTTCCAGTTCCGAAGGCTTTCTTTCCAGCACCTGTTGTCCAAGATAAGCCGCGCCAAGACGCCCGCTGACACAAATAAGATCTTTGCTCTTGGCTTCGGATGGTTTACTTTCCGCTTCAGAAAGTCTGCACCCGAAAGCATTGACGCTTACAGCAAGACCATTGCGGGAAGGTACAAGATCCAAAGAAATCTTGGCATATCCATGCTCTTTAGCCGCCACAAGCACTCCGTTCCACAATTCTCGTATCTGCTCGAAATCAAGTTTGGCGGACACTCCGAGAGTGATGGAAAGAGCCTTTGGATGGGCAAGCACGGAATATAATTCACCGGTAACGGCCAATACACTCTTATATCCGAGGTGTTTCAGTGGAAAATACTCCAAATTGAAGTCGGTCCCCTCAAGCATGATGCGGCACGCATTCACATAAGAGGCACCGTCTTTGTCCTTATACCAAAGCGGCTCTTCGAAAGGGGTGTATCCGCTCCCTTCGAAAAGCTGCCTTATTGCTTCCACCCGCCCCAAAGAGGCGAATGTGGGTTTATCCGTAGTACTCAATACTAAAGGTTTCTCAAAAGATTGTTAAGATTAACCTTGCTGTCAAGAAGAGTCTTCAACTCTGCTACCGGAACTCTCTGCTGCTGCATCGTGTCACGGTCACGAACTGTTACGCAGTTATCATTGAGCGATTCGTGATCCACGGTGATACAAAACGGCGTTCCTATAGCATCCTGACGACGATAACGCTTACCGATGCTGTCTTTTTCATCATACTGGCAGTTATAGTCGTATTTGAGAATATCCATAACCTTCTGTGCGAATTCAGGAAGACCGTCTTTCTTGATAAGAGGCAGAACGGCCGCCTTTATAGGAGCAAGCGGGGCCGGAAGGCTCAGCACGGTACGAGTTTCCCCGTTTTCAAGCGTTTCCTCCTTGTATGCATGGCTCATCACGGCAAGGAACATTCGGTCCACACCGATTGAGGTTTCCACGCAATATGGTACATAGCTCTCTCCTGTCTCAGGATCAAAATATTGAAGTTTCTTGCCGGAGAGTTTCTGATGATTGCCGAGGTCGAAGTCCGTACGGCTATGAATTCCTTCAAGTTCCTTGAAGCCGAACGGGAAATTAAACTCGATATCCGTAGCGGCGTTGGCATAATGCGCAAGCTTCTCGTGGTCATGGAAACGATAATTCTCAGGACCCATACCGAGATTGACATGCCACTTCAGACGATTCTCCTTCCACTTCTTGAACCATTCCATCTCTGTTCCCGGACGTACGAAGAACTCCATCTCCATCTGTTCAAACTCTCTCATGCGGAAAATGAACTGACGTGCCACAACTTCGTTTCTGAACGCCTTGCCAATCTGCGCTATTCCGAAAGGAATTTTCATTCGTCCGGTCTTCTGGACATTAATGTAATCCACGAAAATACCCTGCGCGGTCTCCGGACGAAGATAAATGGTATTCGTGTCATCGCCTACAGACCCGAACTGGGTGGAGAACATAAGGTTAAACTGACGGACATCCGTCCAGTTCTTGGTTCCGCTTATAGGACATACGATATTGCAGTCAAGTATTATCTGCTTATATTCCGCAAAGTCACTTGCCTGCTCGGCCTTCATGTACCTGTTATGAACTTCCTCGTAGTGGGCTTTTTCGCGCAGAACATTAGGATTGGTCTCACGGAATTTAGCCTCATCGAAAGAATCTCCGAACTTACGGCGCCCCTTTTCCACTTCCTTGTTGATTTTCTCTTCTATCTTTCCGAGATAATCCTCTATGAGAACATCCGCACGATATCTTTTCTTGGAATCCTTATTGTCTATGAGAGGGTCATTGAACGCCGAAACATGCCCTGACGCCACCCATGTCTTAGGATGCATGAACACACACGCATCTATTCCGACAATATTCTCGTTCAGACGAGTCATGGCATTCCACCAATACTGCTTGATGTTATTCTTGAGTTCCACACCGAGCTGGCCATAGTCATATACGGCAGCCAAGCCATCATAGATTTCACTGGAAGGAAAAATAAATCCGTATTCCTTACAATGGGCGACAAGCACCTTGAACAATTCTTCCTGTGTCATATCTTATTATTTACAATCTTGCAAATTTAATCATTTTCATCCAATATCTGCATCAACGGCCTCATAACAAAATCCCTTTCCTTTATTTTAGGGTGAGGTATCTGTAAATCAGGCGTCTGCATGCTTATATTACCATATAAAAGAATGTCTATATCAATTATTCTGTCATGATATATTCTCTGCCCGTCAGAAGAAAACTCCATTACCTCCCGGCGTCCCATATCGCGCTCTATGGTCTTACAGATTTTCAGCACGTCTTCCGGCTTCGCATCTATATCAAAAGAGACCGCACAATTCAGAAAATCAGCTCCCGTAAAACCCCAGGCCGGCGTTTCAATTATATCTGACAATGCTTTCCAATGACACCCAAAGGACTTTTCGAGCATCTCAAGCGCCCTTTTGATATTGGCCTTTCTGTCTCCCTGATTGGTGCCTATTGAAAGATATAGCGTCATAATTCAGGATCCATTCCAAGCGCCACGCGAGCTTCGTCCGAAAGAAGGCTCTGATCCCAGGCAGGTTCGAACACAAGATCAATCGTACATTTGGTCACGCCGGGTGTCTGCTCCACGCTGCGGCGAACATCTTCAATCACCTCATCCGCCATCGGGCAATTAGGTGCTGTAAAGGTCATCTTAATATAGACCTCTTTGGCCTTGTTGATATTAAGTTCATAAATGAGCCCAAGATCGTATATATTTACAGGAATCTCCGGATCATATACCTGCTTTAGTGCAAGCACAACGGCCTCATAAAGAGGCGCAAGGGCCTTGACATCCTGGGGAGTCAACACTTCTTCACTATTCTCCATATTCGCAAGCTTTTCTCTTGATTGTATCAATCATGGATACCAGACCGTTGGCACGGGTGGGAGACAAATTCTCCTTAAGACCTATCCGCTCCACAAAACTGAAATCGTCCTTTGCTATTTCTTCCGCCTTTCGCCCGGAATAAACGCTCACTAAAAGAGCAATGATTCCTTTAGTTATAAGGGCGTCGCTGTCGGCGCGAAATATCACTCTGCCATCTTTGATTTGAGCATCAAGCCATACTCTGGACTGACATCCTTTTATAAGTCTGTCTTCCGTTTTCAGCTCCTTAGGAAATGACTCCAGGCTGTTACCCATCTCTATCAGCGCCGAATACTTGTCCAGCCAATCATCATACATGGAAAACTCCTCTATCACTTCGTCCTGAGCTTCTTTCAATGTCTTTTCCATAACTACATCAACATACATATTGCCTTGTTCAGGCTTTCCATAAAATATTCAGCCTCCTGTAAAGTATTATAAGGGGCAAAGGAGACTCTAAGCATCCCGGTCACGCCGAATCTGTCCATCAACGGCTCTGCGCACATCTGACCTGAACGGACAGCTATTCCCATTTTATCCAGAATCAGCGCCAAGTCTTCATGGTGACAATGTTCCACGGAGAACGAAAACAATGGAATCTTACTGAACTCCGCATCCGGAACTCCGTACAAGCGAATGCGGCAATCACTTCCGAGAGCATCCAACATGAATTCCACAATCGCCTTTTGGCTCAATGCAATCTCCTCACTATCAGCTATTTCTCTCGCCAGAGAAAGTGCATTTTTCAGCGTTGGCGTTCCGGAAATATTCTGCGTTCCCGCCTCAAACTTTCTTGGAACAGGAGCGTATGTAGAACCGGACCATCGGACAGTTTCTATCATTTCCCCGCCGCCCATATATGGAGGCATCTGCTCAAGAAGTTCCTTTTTCCCATATAAAACACCGGTTCCGGGCGCGGCAAAAATCTTATGTCCGGAAAACAGATAAAAATCACAGTCAAGCGCCTGAACATCCACCTTTTCGTGCACAATTCCTTGCGCTCCATCTATCAACACCTTACAACCCTTTGAGTGACAAATAGATACAATCTTCTTAACAGGATTTACAAGCCCAAGAACATTTGAAATATGAGCCACACACACTATTTTGGTGCGCGGTGTTATCAGATGCTCCAAAGAGTCTATATCCAGATGTCCGTTATTATCTACTTTCAGCACTTTTATGACTGCTCCGAACTGCTCACACAGGAATTGCCATGGGACAATATTGGAATGATGCTCGCTCTCCGCTATAATAATCTCATCTCCCTCGGATATAAACTTTCTTCCGAAACTTGAAGCGACCAGATTAAGGGACGCTGTAGCCCCGGAAGTAAATACTATTTCATTAGCAGAAGATGCGTTGATATACGAAGCCACAAAAGAACGTGCATCTTCGTATTGTTCCGTTGCCAAGGCCGCAATATGATGCACGGCACGATGAAGATTGGCAGTCAACGAAGAAGCCAAATGCTCCCAGGTCCGAATTACTGAAAACGGACGAAGAGAAGTAGCTGCATTATCGAGATAAACGAGAGGTTTACCATATACAGTCTGTGACAATTGGGGAAATTCTTTCCTTAATTCCTGAACATCCATTGTAATGATGTTTTATTTGACGGCACAAAAATACGAAGAATTTGCTTATCATTGAATATATATTGATACGCACAAAGTTTCTTTTAATGCAAATATGCTTATTTTTGCATTAGTAAAAACAAAGCAGATATGATAGACTACATCAGCGGCACCATTAAAAAACTAACGCCAACATTTGTAATAATAGAAAATGCCGGAGTAGGACACATTATGGAAATCTCTCTTCAGACTTATGACAGGCTCGAAGGGAAGGTGGATGCCATAATCTATATTCAGAGCCAGATCAATCAGCGCGAAGGAACTCAGATTGACTATGGCTTTTCTTCCGAGGAAGAACGGGCTTTGTTTAGAAAAATTACCTCCGTATCCGGTATGGGAGCATCTTCAGCCAGGATGATATTATCCTCTCTCTCCCCTTCAGAACTTAAAGAAGCCATCCTTTGTGAAGATGTCACAAGGCTCAAATCAGTAAAAGGAATAGGCTTAAAAAGTGCACAAAGACTCATACTGGAGCTTAAAGACAAATTCAATAAAGATGATGAATACAACTCAGAGCTATTCATCAGCACAGACAAGAGTGACAACACCAAAGAGGCTATGGCAGCACTGATAAGTCTTGGATTTAGCAAGCCAAATATCAGCAAAGTCATTCAGACTATACTCAAATCCAAACCTTCCGCATCAGTGGAAGAACTTATAAAGGACGCATTAAGACTGCTCTAATCCCTTATCTACCGAAATACAACAAAAGTACAGAAATATCAGAAGGCGAAACTCCTGATATTCTTGAAGCCTGCGCTATTGTCCGAGGGTTGTATCTATGCAGTTTCTGACGACACTCGATAGACAATCCGGAAACCTTATCATAATCGAAACCTTCCGGTATCTCCAGTCGCTCAAGCCTTCGCAGCTTTTCCGCATTGGAAATTTCCCTGTCGATATATCCCTTATATTTGATACTTATCTCCACGCTCTGATATATTTCATCAGGAGATATATTTGAAGGTATAAGGTTTTTTGTTCCACGTGGAACAATTTTCAACAAATCTTCAAGTCTTACCTCCGGCCGCGACGCCAAATATGATATCTTCTTGCTTTCCGTAAGAAGCGCGGAATTTACAGATTCAAGGTAAGGATTAGCAACTGCAGTAGTGACATTATTCATATCACAGAAAGTTTGCATCCTTTCTACCGCATCCCTTTTCTGCATCATAAAAGAGTACCTCTCTTCACTGGCAAGACCTATCTTATGAGAGATTTCCGTCAGACGAAAATCAGCATTATCCTGACGAAGAAGAATACGGTATTCGGCGCGGGATGTGAACATTCTATAAGGCTCATCCACACCTTTTGTCACCAGATCGTCAATCAATACACCTATATAAGACTCATCACGACCAAGAATTAACGGCTCCCTGTCATTAATTTTCAAATGAGCATTAATTCCGGCCATAAGTCCCTGAGCAGCAGCCTCTTCGTAACCAGTAGTACCATTAATCTGACCGGCAAAAAACAAATTTTCAATAGTTTT
>OQVL01000595.1_pt1 | contig 19757 bp, 17 predicted proteins | sample 1691501 | NCBI WGS metagenome assembly OQVL01 (sample SAMN03418253, study PRJEB22391) | human gut metagenome | biome: human-gut; feature: organic feature; material: feces | host: Homo sapiens | place: Tanzania | collected 2013-01 | reverse complement strand
ATTTCAATCACCCCCTCGGTGAAGATCTCGCAGAAATGCGTCTCACGGTGAGACGCATTTCTGCGTGTCCTGTTTTACCTCGCGTCACGCTGCCGGGTTCGCTGCTTTGGAATCCGAAATCCATAGACGGCTGCAATGCTGTCGCCAAGCCGCTGTGTGACCCTTGTAATGTCCGCGCGCGTTGCTCTCCTGCAATAAATTTTGTTTTGCAGATTTTCAATCTGTGCGTTGGAAGTCCCGCGCTTGAATACACGGTACAGATAGTGATTCGTGCCGTCGTGGTGAATGGCATCTGCGCGCAGATCGCCGTTCTTATCCACATACCACTCTGTCCTATCTGTATCCGAGTACAGGCAGTCAAAATGCACTGAATGGCTGGAACAATAAGCTGGCCGAAATCTGGTCACTTGTTTCGCAAACGCCGGAGAGCTTTCGCGGCGGCGAGATCTGGACAGTCATTGTCAGCATCCACAACGCACTGGTAGGCTTTGGCTATGGTTTGCTGGTGCTGTTTTTTGCAATGGGTGTATTCCGCTCGGCAGCCAGCTTCCGTGAACTGCAAAGGCCGGAATTTGCCCTGCGGCATTTTATCCGGTTTCTGCTTGCAAAGGTGGCGGTCGGCTCGTCGTTGGAGCTGATAACCGCGATTTACAAAATCTGCGGCGGTGTGGTAAGTACCGTCATGGGCGGCATTGGTTCTGCAATTTCTACGACGGCAACGCTGCCAGACAAAATTGTGGAAGCCATTGAGGACGTGAGTTTTCTGGAATCCATTCCGCTCTGGCTGGTGTCGCTGCTCGGAAGCCTATTGATAACTGTCCTGTCTTTTGTGCTGATCCTGACTGTCTACGGCCGCTTTTTCAAAATCTTTGTCTATACCGCGATTGCCGGATTGCCTACAGCAAGCGAATCGTCAGGAATGTCCTTGACCACTACGCTTCCTGCACCTATCACACACCTGTTGCCAATTTTTACGCCAGGACACACAACAACCCCAGCGCCCAGCCAGCAGTCGCAACCAATGGATATGGGGAAACAGGTCTCGACAGGTTTTCGGCGCTCCAGATAGTTGACAGGATGGTTAGGCGTGACCAACCGGCAGTTGGGTCCCAGCTTTGTGTGCGCCCCGATGGTAATCGTTCCGCCGTCGAGCATCGTGCACCCTCTGTTTATGAACACGTTCTCGCCAATCTTCATGCCATGGCCATGGTCACAATAAAACGGCGGACATATCATCGACGAGGCAGGCAAACCAGGTATGAGCTGCTCCATGACAGCACGGTAACCTGTGTCCCACGGCGACATTGTCTGCAACCGTGAGCAAAGACGGTAAGCCCTGACCAAACTGTCCTCTACCGATGCGTCAGCAAAACTGTAAAGCTCCTCGTTGCGCATCTTTCTCATCTCTTCTGACAGCTTTGCTTCACCCTCGCGGCTCTTTCCTTCTTCCGTGAGGTTCGTTCCTTCCATGAGGTTCGTTCCTTCCATGAGGCTTGTGTTTGCCCTGTTGTTTTTTTCTGTTGTCATATTGTTATTGTCATTATATTCGTTGTTTATGATAACTGCTGTTTGTTACACGAATATTTTTTTGAACACGAATAAAACGAATTAAACGAATTTTTTATTGCACACGGATCTTGAGTGTGAACACGAATATTTTATTTTGAACACGAATCTCACGAATAACACGAATATTCTGTTCACATGAATATTAACAAGAAAGATTCGTGTTATTCGTGTTATTCGTGTTCAAAAAGTGCCGTAGGCAAAAATCCGCTTAGAGTGAGATCCGTGTGCTAAAAATTATTCGTGTTATTCGTGAGATTCGTGTTCAAAAAAAATTATTATCCGTGTTCAAAAAATAATATTCTTCGTGTTCAAAAAAAATTATTCTTCGTGTTCGAGAATTCGAAATTGCTGTGCCGCGCGTTTCCGCGCGGCACAGCCTTAAAGCTTCACCTTCTTCTTCGCTCCCTTGCTCTCGTTCGTAATGCGGTTGAGCGAGGTAACGACATAGGTATATTTTGTCTTGCCGTCGTCGTAGGGCAGCTTGTAGAAGGGTTGTGAGGTGATGGCCTGTATGGCGTCGGCGTTGTCGAGGTCAATGCGCTCACCCTTTGCGAAGCGGTAGACGACATGCTTCGTTGCATGGTCGTTCCATTTCTTGCCCTTGGGCTGCTGCCAGAAGAGAATGTAGCCGTCGCTTGTCCACACAGGTTTCAGAGCCTTGGGCTTCTTAGGCGCGGTCTTGTCGATGAAGGGCATGAGCGGCTGCAGGGCCGGCTTCTTCCAGAAGGTGTTGCGGAGCATGGAACCATAGCGTCCCTGGTCGTCGACCACGGCCTTGGCGTACCACAGCACGGTACCCTTGACGTTGGGCAGCTGCTGGTGGAGCTGAAACTTGCGCCCCATCTGGTTGCTGTTCGGGTTCTCGGGGTCGGCAAAGCGCACGGTACGGTCCACGCTCTCGCCGATGTAGAGATGTCGCTTTGAGCAGTTCTTGTTCCACCATTTTATGAGCGTGAGATAGTCGGCCGCCTTGTTGCCGATCTCCCAGTAGAGCTGCGGCACACAATAGTCGACCCATCCGTTGTTCACCCACATGAGCACGTCGGCATAGAGGTCGTCATAGTTTTGCAGGCCACGGGTGTCGCTGCCGTTGGGGTCGTTGCGCTTGTTGCGGTAGATGCCGAAGGGCGAGACACCAAACTTGACCCATGGCTTTAGCTTGTGAATGTGCTCTCCCAGCTCCTTTATGAACACGTTTACGTTGTAGCGTCGCCAGTCGTTGATGTCGGCAATGCCGTTGCTGTTGGCGCGGAAGTCTTGCTCGTCAGGAATCTTGATGCCCGCCACAGGATAGGGGTAGAAATAGTCGTCGATGTGGAAGCCGTCGATATCGTAGCGGCTCACGATGTCTTCCGTCACCTTATATATATACTCGCGGTTCTCGGCCTTTGCGGGGTTCAGGATAAACTGTCCGTCGTAGGAGAACACGCTTGAGGGGTGCTGTATGGCCACATGGTTCGAAGCCAGCTCCACCGTGCCCTTGGTCTTGGCGCGGTAGGGGTTGATCCATGCGTGTAGCTCCATGCCGCGCGCGTGGCATTGGTCTACCATCCATTTGAGGGGGTCCCAATAGGGCGACGGCGCCTTGCCCTGCTTGCCCGTGAGGTAGCGGCTCCACGGCTCTATGTTGCTCTGGTAGAGGGCGTCACACTCGGGTCGCACCTGGAAGATGATGGCGTTGACCCCGTCTTTCTGCAGCTCGTCGAGCTGGTGTGTGAGTGTCTGCTGCATGGCTTGTGTTGACATGCCCTGAAACTGCCCGTTCACACATTGTATCCACGCTCCGCGAAACTCGCGTTTGTCACCGTTGCCCCCTTTCGCCATGGCCCATTGCGGCGCCGTGACAAGGAGAAGCAACAAGAAAAGAAATGATGTTGTTTTCTGTTTTATTGTCATGATAAAAAATTATAAATTGCTTGAGTAAGTAGCATTTTGAGCCACAAAATTAATGCTTTTTGATGGATACTCAAAAAAAAAGCCGTGTTTTTTTGCCAATTCGTCCATTTGTGCTAACTTTGCAGTTAAATTTTGCATCAGAATAAAACAACAAGATTTGATAGAGAAACATATCATATTAGAAGACATTGACCCTGTGACATTTTACGGGGTCAACAACCTTCATTTCCAGATGATAAAGTCGTTGTATCCCAAGCTGCGCATCGTGGCGAGAGGCAACGTGATAAGGGTGCTCGGCGACGAGGAGGAGATGGCGTCGTTTGAGGAGAACATCGAGAAGATACGCCAGCATGTGCTGAAATATAACGCCGTCACGGACGAGGACATTCACGACATCATAATGGGCAAGCAGACGAAGGCCGACGGCGTGAAGGGTGTGCTCATCTACAACGTGTCGGGCAAGCCGATAAAATGTCGCAGCACGAACCAGCAGCGCCTGGTCGAGGCTTACGAGAAAAACGACATGGTGTTTGCCGTGGGACCTGCCGGCACGGGCAAGACCTATCTCAGCATTGCGCTTGCCGTGAAGGCCCTCAAGGAGAAGGTCATAAAGAAGATCATCCTCAGCCGCCCTGCCGTTGAAGCGGGCGAGAAGCTGGGCTTCCTGCCGGGCGACATGAAAGACAAGATCGACCCCTACCTGCAGCCGCTCTACGACGCGCTGGAAGACATGATACCGGCCGTGAAGCTGCAAGACATGATGGAGAAGCACGTCATACAGATTGCGCCCCTGGCCTTCATGCGAGGCCGCACGCTGAGCGACGCCGTGGTCATTCTGGACGAGGCGCAGAACACCACAACGGCGCAGATAAGGATGTTTCTCACCCGCATGGGCACCAACACGAAGATGATCATCACGGGCGACATGACGCAGATTGACCTGCCGCGCGGACAGCGGAGCGGCCTGAAAGAGGCGGTCGCCATTCTTGACGGCATAAAGGGCATCGGCATAATAAACCTTTCGCAAAAAGACATCGTGAGACACCACCTCGTGACGCAGATCGTGAAGGCCTATGAACGACACGACAAGCAGGAGGCGGAAGAACGCGAGGAGCGAAACGCTAAAAAAGAAACAGAAGAATCTTTCAATAAACAAAAATCATAAGCAAAGATGAAAGCACTTACAAAGACAGATTTCCATTTTGACGGACAGAAAAGTGTATATCACGGCAAGGTGCGTGACGTGTACAACATCAACGACGAGCTCATCGTCATGGTGGCAACAGACAGAATCTCGGCATTCGACGTTATCCTGCCAAAGGGCATTCCCTTCAAAGGACAGGTCCTGAACCAGATCGCAGAACAGTTTCTCGATGCCACAAGCGACATCTGCCCCAACTGGAAATTGGCTACACCCGACCCCATGGTCACCGTGGGCCTTAACTGCGAAGGTTTCAAAGTTGAAATGATTATCCGCTCCATCCTCACAGGATCGGCATGGCGTGCCTACAAGGACGGATGCCGCGAGATCTGCGGCGTGAAGCTGCCCGAGGGCATGAAGGAGAACCAGCGCTTCCCCGAGCCCATCATCACGCCCACAACAAAGGCCGACGAGGGTCACGACATGAACATCTCGAAGGAAGAGATCATTGCACAGGGCATAATGAGCGCAGACGACTATGCCCAGGTTGAAGACTACACACGCAAGCTCTTCCAGCGCGGACAGGAGATTGCTGCCAAGCACGGGCTGATACTGGTCGACACCAAGTATGAGTTTGGAAAGCGCGACGGCAAGGTCTACCTCATCGACGAGATCCACACACCCGACAGCAGCCGCTATTTCTATGCCGACGGCTACGAGGAGAAGCTGGAGAAGGGCGAGCCCCAGAAGCAGCTCTCGAAAGAGTTTGTGCGCCAATGGCTCATCGACCACAACTTCATGAACGAGCCGGGACAGACCGTGCCCGAGATGACAGACCAGTATTGCGAGAGCGTGAGCGACCGCTACATCGAGCTCTATGAGCACATCACAGGCAACAAGTTTGACAAGACAGCCGAAGAGGGCGACATCGCAGCCCGCATAGAGAAGAACGTTGCCGCTTATCTGGCTTCAAGAAAATAGCACTTTTCGGGCGCACACACCTGTCGGAAGAAGGGCGCCCGCAACAGAAGAATGGCCGTGGCATAATGGAACAGAAAAATGCCACAGCCATTCTTTACGCATTTAAGTTGACAAGTTGACAAGGAGACAAGTTGACGAGTTGACAAGGAGAATTCCACACCAACCAACGACCATCATGGTTTACGAACAGGAAAAGATAAAACCCTACAAGCAGGACGGCAAGAAAGGCGAACAGGTGGAACAGATGTTCGACCACATAGCCCACTCTTATGACCAGCTCAACCACCGTCTGTCATGGAACATCGACAAGATGTGGAGAAACGCAGCTATAAAGAAGCTGGCTGAAAAGCAACCGCAGACCATTCTCGACGTGGGCACGGGAACGGGCGACTTTGCCATCAAGGCAGCCGAAGCCCTGAAGCCGGCCAAGGTGCTGGGCATAGACATCAGCGAGAAGATGATGGAGATAGGACAGCAGAAGGTCGCAGCCAAAGGCCTGCAAGACATCATAAGCTTCAAGAAGGAAGACTGCACGGCGCTAACCCTGCCAAGCAACAGTTTTGACGCCGTCATGGCGGCCTTCGGCATACGCAACTTTGCTGACCTCGACAAGGGGCTGGCCGAGATGTGCCGCGTGCTGAAACCCGGGGGCATGCTCACCATACTGGAGCTGACCACGCCCGTGAGAACACCCATGAAGCAGCTGTTTAAGCTCTACTCGCACACCGTGCTGCCCGTCTACGGCCGACTGGTGTCGCGCGACACAAGCGCCTACTCTTACCTCACGGCCACCATTGAAGCCTTCCCCCAGGGCGAACGCATGGTCGACATTCTGCTCAACGCAGGGTTTGCCAAAGCCACATTCCGCCGGCTCACGTTCGGCATCTGCACCATGTATGTGGCGACAAAATAGATATTTCTAACAAAAGAACTACAAAACTGATAATTATGGACAAGTATGGACTTATTGGTTATCCGCTCGGCCACTCGTTCTCTATCGGCTATTTCAACGAGAAATTTGAGAACGAAGGCATCGACGCACAGTATATCAACTTCGAGATTCCCTCTATAGAGAACCTCCCTGAGATCCTTGCCTCAAACCCTGAGCTCAAGGGGTTTAACGTGACCATACCATACAAGGAAAAGGTTATCAGCTACCTCGACGACATGAGCGAGGAGGCAAGGGCCATAGGAGCCGTGAACGTGGTGCGCGTGACACACAAGGGCAACAAGACCATCCTGAAGGGCTTCAACTCTGACGTCATCGGCTTCACACAAAGCATAGAGCCCATGCTCGAAAACAACACCCACAAGAAAGCGCTCATCCTGGGCACGGGAGGAGCGTCGAAGGCCATACGCTACGGCCTGCAACAGCTCGGGCTGGAAACGCTCTTCGTGAGCCGCACGCCAAAGACGGGAGCAATAACCTATGACGACATCACGGCGGAGACCATCCGCGAATATAACGTGATCGTGAACTGCACACCTTGCGGAATGTACCCCAAGGCCGACCAATGTCCGAAGCTGCCTTACGAGGCCATGGACTCGCGCAACATTCTTTATGACCTCATCTACAACCCCGACGAGACGCTCTTCATGCAACGGGGAGCCGAAAACGGGGCCAACGTGAAAAACGGTCTCGAGATGCTTCTGCTACAGGCTTTCGCCAGCTGGGAGTTCTGGGGAGGCGAAGAGCGCATAAAAACGCTCTGAAGACAAGAAGAAAAAACATAGAACAAGGAAAAAACAACAATTTCAACATAATGGACAACTCAAACAGATACATGATGCGCGGCGTGAGCGCTGCCAAAGAAGACGTACACAACGCCATCAAGAACATCGACAAAGGCATCTTTCCACAGGCTTTCTGTAAGATCATTCCCGACATTCTCGGCGGCGACCCCGACTATTGCAACATCATGCATGCTGACGGCGCAGGAACAAAATCGTCGCTGGCTTACATGTATTGGAAAGAGACAGGCGACCTGAGCGTGTGGAAAGGCATAGCACAAGACGCCCTTATCATGAACACGGACGACCTGCTCTGCGTGGGAGCTGTAGACAACATTCTCGTCTCAAGCACCATCGGACGCAACAAGATGCTCGTGCCGGGAGAGGTCATCTCGGCCATCATCAACGGCACAGACGAGTTGCTTAAGCAGATGAGAGACATGGGCGTGGGAATATATGCCACAGGCGGCGAGACAGCCGACGTGGGCGACCTCGTGCGCACCATCATCGTCGACTCTACCGTGACCTGCCGCATGAAGCGTGCCGATGTCATAGACAACGCCAACATTCGTCCGGGCGACATGATCGTGGGCCTGGCATCATTCGGACAGGCCTCATACGAGGACCGCTACAACGGCGGAATGGGCAGCAACGGACTGACGAGCGCACGCCACGACGTGTTTGCCAAGTATCTGGCAGAGAAATATCCCGAGAGCTACGACCACGCCGTGCCCGACGAGCTGGTCTACAGCGGCTCTTACCGTCTCGACGACAAGGTTGAGGGAGCAAGCGTGAACGCAGGACAGCTCGTGCTCTCCCCCACCCGCACCTACGCTCCCGTGATCAAGAAGATCCTGGATCTCCACCGCGCCGACATTCACGGCATGGTTCATTGCACAGGCGGCGCACAGACCAAGGTGCTCCATTTCGTGGGCGACAACTGCCGCGTGGTCAAGGACAACATGTTCCCCGTGCCGCCGCTCTTCAAGACCATCCAGAAGGAAAGCGGAACCGACTGGAAGGAGATGTACAAGGTGTTCAACATGGGACACAGAATGGAGATCTATGTGGCTCCCGAAAAGGCAGAGGCCATCATGGAGATCAGCCGCAGCTTCAACATCGACGCACAGATCGTGGGACACATCGAAGAGGGAGAGAAGAGCCTCACCATCAAGTCGGAGTTTGGAACTTTTGAGTATTGATTTTTTAGTTGACGAGTTGACGAGTTGACAAGTTGATGAGTTGACGAGTTGACAAGTTGCGAAACTATAAAAAAAATGGCAGACAACAACAACATATTACAGAAACTGGAAGGCTTGGAGAGCCGATTTGAAGAGGTGTCAACCTTGATTACCGACCCTAACGTCATAGGCGACCAGCAACGCTTCGTGAAGCTCACTAAGGAATATAAAGACCTTAGCGACATCATGGACGCACGCAAACGCTACATAGCCTGTCTCAACAGCATTAAGGAGGCAAAGGACATCCTTGCCAACGAAACTGACCCCGAGATGAAGGAGATGGCACGCGAGGAGCTGGCAGAGAACGAGGAGAAGCAGCCCAAGATTGAGGAGGAGATAAAGATTGCGCTCATACCCAAGGACCCCGAAGACTCGAAGAACGTGCAGATGGAGATTCGTGCAGGAGCAGGCGGCGACGAGGCAGCCCTCTTTGCAGGCGACCTGTTCTCCATGTACAAGAAATATTGCGACACCAAAGGCTGGGCGCTCTCCGTGACAAGCGTGAGCGAAGGAGCCGTGGGCGGTTTCAAGGAGATCGACTTTGCCGTGAGCGGCGACAACGTGTACGGCACGCTCAAGTATGAGTCGGGTGTGCATCGTGTGCAACGTGTGCCCGCCACAGAAACCCAGGGCCGCATGCACACCAGCGCCGCTACCGTGGCCGTGTTACCCGAGGCCGACAAGTTTGAGGTTAACATCAACGAGGGCGACATCAAGTGGGACACGTTCCGTTCAAGTGGTGCCGGTGGCCAGAACGTGAACAAGGTCGAGTCGGGTGTGCGCTTGCGTTACCCGTGGAAGAACCCCAACACGGGCGAGGTGGAAGAGATCCTTATCGAGTGTACCGAGACGCGCGACCAGCCCAAGAACAAGGAGCGTGCCCTCTCGCGTCTGCGCACGTTCATCTATGACCGTGAGCACCAGAAATATATGGACGACATCGCGAGCCGCCGCAAGACCCTCGTGTCGACAGGCGACCGTTCAGCCAAGATACGCACCTACAACTTCCCCCAGGGACGTGTTACCGACCATCGCATAGGCTACACCACCCACGACCTGCAAGGTTTCCTGAACGGCAACATTCAAGACATGATCGATGCCTTGACCGTAGCAGAAAATGCAGAACGCATGAAGGAGTCGGAGCTGTAAAGGCCACAAAAGCTTAAATTGGCCACAAAAGCTTAAATTGGCCATAAGAGCTTAAAGCCCAAAGAGTTGAAAAAAATCAAAATTCAAAATTCGAAAACTCAAAATCGGCTGAAAGCCGACAATTCAAAAATCAAAATTCAAAATTCAAAACTCAAGAACATGACCCGTCAAGAACTAATAAACGAGATATTCAGCAAGAAGACCTTCCTCTGCGTAGGTCTCGACACAGACACGAAGAAGATACCGCAGCACCTGCTGAAGGAGGAAGACCCCATCTTCGCCTTCAACAAGCAGATTATCGACGCAACAGCCCCCTACTGTGTGGCATACAAGCCCAACCTGGCCTTCTATGAGGCGTTCGGTGTGAAGGGCATCATGGCCTTCGAGAAGACCGTGACCTATCTTCAGGAGCACTATCCCAACCACTTCATCATAGCCGATGCCAAGCGCGGCGACATAGGCAACACAAGCGCCATGTATGCACGCACCTTCTTCGAGGAGTATGACATCGACGCGCTTACCGTGGCCCCCTACATGGGCGAGGACAGCGTGACGCCTTTCCTGGGCTACGAGAACAAGTGGGTGGTGCTGCTCGCCCTCACAAGCAACAAGGGCAGCCACGACTTCCAGCTCACAACCGACGAAAAGGGTACACGCCTGTTTGAGAAGGTGCTCACAAAGTCGCAAGAATGGGGCAACAAGGACAACATGATGTATGTTGTGGGAGCCACACAGGGCGAGATGTTCACAGACGTGCGCAAGCTCGTTCCCGACCATTTCCTCCTCGTGCCGGGCGTGGGCGCCCAAGGCGGCTCGTTGAGCGAGGTGTGCAAATATGCCATGACCAAAGAATGTGGTCTGCTCGTCAACAGCTCGCGCGGCATCATCTACGCTTCTAACGGTACCGACTTTGCCGAGGTGGCAGCACAAAAGGCGAAGGAGCTTCAGGAGCAGATGGCCGAAGAGCTCGCAAAAATAGGATAACACATCGGATTGAAGGCCGCTCCAACAAAAAAACAAAGGCCTCTTCATGTGTAGCCAACATGTATGATGGTAAAAACGACCTCAACGGTTGTTTTTACCATCATTTCTTATACTCACACCATCAAAAACAGCTGCTTTTACAAAAATAAATGACTAATAGTGAGTTTTATAAATAAATTTTACTATTTTTGCAAAAACAATTTTACAAACATATAAAGAAATGGAGTTTACAGCCAAACAAATTGCTGCATTTATAAACGGAAAAATAGAAGGAGACGAAAATGCCTCGGTTAACACCTTCGCCAAGATTGAAGAAGGCAAGCCAGGAGCCATTTCTTTTCTTTCAAACCCTAAATATACGCATTACATCTACGACACAAAGTCGTCAATAGTGCTTGTCAACGACGACGTGGAGCTGGAGAAACCGGTTAGCGCCACGCTCATACGTGTCAAGAACGCATACGAGTGTGTGGCCAAGCTGCTGCAGCTCTATCAGTCGAGCCTGCCCGTAAAGAAAGGCATCGACAGCCTCGCTTTCATAGCTCCCACGGCAAAAATTGGCGAGGGATGCTACATCGGAGCATTCGCCTACATTGGCGAGGGAGCCGTCATTGGCGACAACACGCAGATCTATCCGCACGCCGTGATCGGCGACAACGCGAAGGTGGGAAGCCATTGTCTGATCTATCCTAACGTGAGCATCTACCACGACTGCCGTCTGGGCAACAACGTGACCATTCACTCGGGAACCGTTATCGGCGCCGACGGCTTCGGATTTGCACCCAACGCCGAGGGCTATGACAAGATTCCGCAGATCGGCATCGTGACCATTGAGGACAACGTTGAGATTGGCGCCAACACATGTGTGGACCGCTCAACCATGGGCAGCACCATCATACGCAAGGGCGTGAAGCTCGACAACCTTGTGCAGATTGCACACAACGTGGAGGTGGGCGAGAACACCGTGATGTCGGCTCAGGTGGGCATTGCGGGCAGCACCAAGGTGGGATCATGGTGCATGTTCGGAGGACAGGTCGGTCTGGCTGGACACATAACCATTGGCGACAAGACGTTCCTCGGAGCACAGTCGGGCGTGCCAGGCAACATCAAGGGCAACGAGCAGCTCATCGGCACTCCTCCCATGGAGCCGAAAGCCTACTTCCGCTCTCAGGCTGTCTTCCGCCGTCTGCCGGAGATGTACAGACAGATCGCGGAGCTGCAAAAGCAGATTGACGAGCTGAAGAACAAACAATTATAAACCTTTAATAGACAACTGCCGCGCGCACACTAACGTGCACGCACATAGATAATGAACACGCATAAACAAAAGTCGTTAAAAGGCAGCTTTTCTCTCTGTGGAAAGGGCCTGCATACAGGTTTGAGCCTCACCGTGACGTTCAACCCTGCTCCTGAGAACTATGGTTACAAGATACAGCGCATAGACCTTGAAGGAATGCCTATCATCGATGCCGTTGCCGAGCATGTGGTCGACACACAACGCGGAACGGTACTCGGAAAGGGCGATGTGCGCGTGTCGACCGTGGAGCATGGTCTTGCCGCGCTCTACGCGTTGGGAATAGACAACTGTCTGATACAGGTCAACGGACCAGAGTTTCCTATCCTCGACGGCAGCGCTGCCATGTACATCACAAAAATAGAGGAGGTGGGCATTGAAGAGCTCAACGCCCCGAAAGACTGGTACATCATACGCAAGAAGATAGAGGTAAAGGACGAGGAGACAGGTTCTTGCATAACCATCCTGCCCGACGAGGAGTTCAGCCTCACAGCCATGTGCTCGTTCAACTCGAAATTTATCAACAGCCAGTTTGCAACGCTCGACAAGATGGACGCGTTCCCTACAGAGATTGCACAGGCACGCACCTTCGTCTTTGTGCGCGACATAGAGCCTCTGCTCAAGGCTAACCTCATTAAGGGCGGCGACCTCGACAACGCAATCGTGATCTACGAGAAGCAGACAACACAGGAGCGTCTGGACCAGCTTGCCGACTTCCTCAAGGTGCCCCACATGGACGCCACAAAGCTCGGATACATTCAGCACAAGCCGCTGGTGTGGGAGAACGAATGTACACGTCACAAGCTCCTCGACATCATAGGCGACATGGCGCTCATAGGCAAGCCTATCAAGGGACGCATCATAGCAACACGTCCGGGACACACCATAAACAACAAGTTTGCACGCCAGATGCGCCGCGAAATACGCAAGCATGAGATCCAGGCGCCCATCTATGACCCGAACGACGCACCCGTGATGGACAACGTGCGCATTCGTGAGCTCCTGCCCCACCGCTACCCCATGCAGCTTGTCGACAAGGTCATTGCTCTCGGAGCAACAAGCATTGTGGGCGTGAAGAACATAACAGCCAACGAGCCTTTCTTCCAGGGACATTTCCCCCAAGAGCCTGTGATGCCGGGCGTTCTGCAGATCGAGGCGATGGCACAATGTGGCGGACTGCTCGTTCTCAACAACCTTGAGGAACCAGAGCGTTGGTCTACCTATTTCCTCAAGATTGACGACGTGAAATTCCGCCAGAAGGTTGTGCCCGGCGACACGCTCATGTTCAAGGTCGACCTTTTGGCTCCCGTGCGCCACGGCATATCTTCCATGAAGGGCTATGTGTTTGTTGGCGACCACGTTGTGTCGGAAGCCACGTTCACGGCGCAGATCGTGAAGAACAAATAAGGCGTTTGTAAATAACAGGCGGAAACGTTTGTGAAGAACAACATAAAAAGATTTTTACAATGAACAACATCAGTCCGTTAGCATACATTCATCCCGAGGCAAAGCTCGGCGTCAACAACAACATCGGCCCGTTCTGTTTCATAGACAAGGACACCGTGCTCGGCGACAACAACAATCTGCTCAACAGCGTGACCATTCATCAGGGAGCACGCATAGGAAGCAACAACGAGTTCTTCCCCGGAGCAAGCATCTCAACAAAACCTCAAGACCTCAAGTTTCGCGGAGAGCACACAACCTGCGAGGTTGGCGACAACAACAGCATTCGCGAGAACGTGACCATATCGAGAGGAACAGCATCGAAGGGACGTACCGTGGTGGGAAGCAACAACCTGCTCATGGAGAACATGCACATCGGCCACGACTGCGTGGTGGGAAGCGGGGTCATCATAGGCAACTCGACCAAGTTTGCGGGAGAGGTTACAATCGACGACAACGCCATTGTGAGCGCAACCGTGCTCTGCCACCAGTTCTGCAAGATCGGCGGCTACGTCATGATCCAGGGTGGCTGCCGCTTCAGTCAGGACATTCCTCCTTACATCATAGCAGGAAAGGAGCCCACACGCTATTGTGGCCTTAACCTCGTGGGGCTGCGACGCCGCGGATTCTCAAACGATCTCATAACGCTCATACACGACGCTTACCGTCTGCTCTACTCGAAGACAGTTCTGTCGGAAGGCATTGAGGAGATTCGCAAGAACCTGCAGATCACGCCAGAGATTCAGTATATCATCGATTTCGTGGAGTCGTCAAAACGCGGAATCATCAGATAAGAGAAAACAAAGCCTACTATTTTTTTGAATGAAAACTCTTATTGTCCTTGTAGGTCCTACAGGTGTCGGTAAGACAGAAACAAGTTTGAATATTGCCGAGAATTATAGCATACCTATTATTAATGCTGATTCTCGGCAAATATTTTCTGAGATACCGATAGGCACGGCGGCACCTACCGCCGAGCAACAACGCCGTGTAAAACATTTCTTTGTAGGGAACCACTCCATAACCGACTATTACAGCGCTTCTCTTTATGAAGAAGACGTGCTGCAACTCCTTGACACGCTTTTCTCACAATCGGACATCGCCATGATGTGTGGCGGAAGCATGATGTATATTGATGCCGTGTGTAACGGAATAGACGACATACCGACCGTCGACGACGACACACGAGAGCTCATGAAGCGCCGACTGGCTGAAGAGGGGCTGCCAGCCCTGGTGGAGGAGCTGCGCACGATAGACCCCGAACATTGGGCAATTGTGGACCGCAATAACCCGCGACGCGTGGTACACGCGCTCGAAATTTGCCACTCTACGGGAAAGACCTACTCGTCGTTCCGCACAAACACACGGAAAAAAAGACCGTTCAACATCATAAAAATAGGGCTCACACGGCAACGCGAGCTACTATACGACCGCATAAACAAACGCGTGGAGCAGATGATGGACGACGGGCTGCTGGAGGAGGCACGAAAGGTTTGTCGGCTGCGCGGGCTCAACGCCCTTAACACGGTGGGATACAAAGAGCTGTTTGAACATTTTGACGGACTGACAACCCTGGCCGAGGCGGTTTTCAAGATACAAAGCAACTCGCGCCGTTACTGCCGCAAGCAGCTCACATGGTTCAAACGCGATGACACATTGGCGTGGTTTGAGCCCGAGAACATTAAAGAAATTATAAAATATATAGAAAACAATAGGTAGGTTGAACCTATTTTTGTAAATTTGTATCTTGTAAGCAAAACACTAACAAACAATTAAGGTGTAACAGATGAATAAGATTAAACAATGTCTCGCTACGCTATGGCAGAAGATACGCGCTTTCTGGCCATGGTACAAAAATCTGTATAAAGGTCGCGCATGGTACACAAAATCGCTCATTGGCTTTGTGTCGTGCATTGCCGCCTTTTTTATTTACCTCGGAATGGTTGACACCAACTTCCTGTGGCTCTTCGGAAAAAGCCCCGGCTTCAGCAGAATCATGAACCCTGAAACGCATCAGGCTTCTGAGATCTATAGTGCTGACGGAAAGCTCATAGGCAAGTTTTTTAACGAGAACAGAACACCTGTAAAGTTTGAGGACGTGAACCCGACATTCTGGAAAGTGCTTGTCGACACAGAGGACGAACGGTTCTACAAACATCACGGAATAGATTTCACGGGCATGCTTGCAGCTGCAAAAGACATGATCGTGCACCACGACGCCCGTGGAGCATCGACCATAACGCAGCAGCTGGCAAAAAACATGTTCCGCGTGCGCACGCAATATTCTACTGGCCTGCTTGGCTACATACCCGGCATCAAGATGCTGGTCATGAAGAGCAAGGAATGGATTATTGCTACAAAGCTTGAGCTCGTATATGACAAGAAGGACATTCTCACGATGTATGCCAACACGGTAGATTTCGGATCTAACGCTTTCGGCATAAAGACCGCCTGCAAGACCTATTTCAACACCACGCCGTCAGAACTGACGCTCGACCAGATGGCTGTGCTCGTGGGAATGCTCAAGGCAACAACCTATTATAACCCGCGAATAAACCCAAAGAACAGTCTGAAACGACGCAACATCGTGCTCTCAAACATGTTGAGACACAACGACATAAACAGAGCGCAGTATGACTCTATTTCGGCAAAGCCCATAACGCTCAACTATAGCGTGGAGAGCAACTATGACGGCAAGGCGTTGTATTATCGCGAGTATCTGGCAAACTATCTTAAAGACTGGTGCGAGGAGAACGATTATGACCTCTACAGCTCAGGTCTGAAAATATACACCACCCTCGACTCGCGCATGCAGGAGTATGCAGAACAGGCTGCCATAAAGCAGATGAAGATCGTGCAACGCAACTTCAAGAACCATTGGGGCAACGAGGAACCGTGGCAAGACGAGAACCACAAGGTCATTCCGGGATTCATCGAAGGCATTGCAAAGAAGCTTCCTGTATACAAATATCTGTCGAACAAGTTTGAGAACAGCCCCGACTCTATCGACTATTATCTCAACAAGCCACATACCGTGAAGCTGTTCGACTATGAAAAGGGATTTATAGAGGAGCAGATGTCGACCATGGACTCTATACGCTACATGGTGCATTTCATGCATTGTGCCTTCGTGGCCATGGAGCCTCAGACGGGTGCTGTGAAGGCATGGGTAGGCGACATCAATTTCAACACATGGAAATATGACAAGGTAACAGCCATGCGCCAACCTGGTTCAACCTTCAAGCTCTTTGTCTACACAGAAGCCATGAACCAGGGGCTCACGCCTTGCGACAAACGACGTGACGAATATTTCAGCATGCAGGTGTTTGACAAGAAAAAGAACCAAGAGGTTACATGGGCACCAACAAACGCAAACGGTTCGTTCAGCGGCGACTCTATGGCCCTGAAGAGTGCATTTGCACGAAGCATCAACTCGGTGGCCGTGCGTCTGGGACAGGAGATGGGCATTTCACGCATAGTGGAGACAGCCCATAAGATGGGAATAAAGAGTCCGCTCGATGCCACACCTGCATTGGCTCTCGGATCAAGCGACATAAACCTCTTGGAGCTTGCCAACTCTTATTGCACCATTGCCAACGACGGCGTGCATCATGAGCCTGTGGTCGTGACGCGAATTGTCGACAAAGACGGCAAGGTAGTCTACACGGCACCTACAGCCGAAGAACAGGCCATACCCTACCGTAGCGCGTTCTTCATGCAGCAACTGCTCATGGGTGGTTTGCGTGAGCCTGGCGGAACGTCTATGAGCTTCGGAGGATATCTGGGCGACAGCTACAAAGATACCGACTGGGGCGGCAAGACAGGAACCTCAAACAACCACTCTGATGCGTGGTTCATGGGTGTCAGTCCGAAGCTGGTTGTGGGCGCATGGGTTGGCGGCGAGTATCGTTGCATCCATTTCCGCACAGGCGCTCTCGGACAAGGCAGCCGCACGGCGCTCCCCATCTGCGGATATTTTGTACAGGCGCTCCTGTCTGACCCCAACTTCAAGCAATATCACGCCAAGTTTGGAAAGCCCAAGGACGATGCAATTCTTAGCAGCATGTACAACTGTGCAAGCTATTACAGCCACTCTAAGCGCGACACGTTGCAGACAGACAGCATTCATGTGGAAGAGGAGATTATGCTCGACGAGGAAGGCAACCCCATAGAGCACACAAAAACCTCGCCTGATGCAACAGACCCGAAAGAAAAGGAGAAGCGCCACGCTCCAACAGAGGAAACTGTAAGCTTCGATAACCTGTAAGGGGGTCGATAAAGAAACAAACATTTGATTTTACAAAATCTGTACAACTATGAACATTGGAGATAAGATACCGGAAATACTTGGCATGGACCAAGACGGAAAAGAGATAAAGGCAAGCGACTATCGTGGTCGCAAGATCGTGCTTTACAGTTATCCTAAAGCCAACACCAGCGGATGCACAACAGAAGCCTGTTCGTTGCAGGCACACAAGGAAGAGTTGGCTGCTGCCGGTTACGACATTATTGGTGTAAGCAAAGACAAACAAGCCCTACAGAAGAAGTTTGCCGACGCTCATGGGTTGCAGTTCCCTCTTATTGCCGACACAGAGACAACCTTGCTTCAGGAGCTCGGCTGCTGGGGCGAGAAGGTGACATGTGGACGTAAGACCATCGGCATCCTGCGCACAACATATCTTGTTAATGAGGATGGCGTGATAGAGAAAATATTCACGCCTAACGAAATTAAGAAATACAAAAACGATATGTTCAAACTGATGGCTGACACCAATTGTCTATAAAGCACAAACAACAGAATGGGAAAATTGAACAGACGACGTTTAAGATTATAACAAAAACTTATATTGTGAACCAAAATCAATGCCGACTTGTTAAAATATTCTTATAACAGATGGCGTTGGTTTTGGTTTAATAAAGAAAAATACGTAACAATTCCTCATCCCACGAACGGAATGATTGAGTTGGAAAACGTCTGCAACCTTCATTGTAATATCTGTCCACGCGAATATGAATATGGAAAGCAGATGGACATCGGGTTTATGCCACTTGACAAAGCAAAAAACATTCTAGACCAGATGATTGAACAGATGCGGCCTGGCACCAATTTCACAGAAATCACAAAAAATATCTACCAAACAACAGTTCTAAAGCACAAGCGTTCAGAAAAATGTGACAAAAGAACGTACCACACAAGTTCTGCCATAATTGCATAGAAAAATAAAACGCCATATAAAAAAACAGGGTGTCTTACACACAACAACTATCAATTGTGTTAAGACATCCTGTTCTTTTATAGAAATATAATTTCTATTTAGAGAAATATTTTTCCCATTAGGAACCTTATTTACTTATAGAAATATTATTCCACTTATGAAATATTATTTCCCTATAGAAATCTAAATCCCTTTATAGAGACCTGAATCCCTTTATAGGGATCTAAAGTTTTCTTACTTAGCAAAGTATCTCTTGTAGAGACCCATGAAGCCAGCACAATGGCGAGCCTCGTCCTTAGCCATCTCATGAACGGTATCGTGTGTGGCGTCCATGCCGGCAGCCTTAGCGTTCTTGGCAATGCGGAACTTGTCTTCGCAAGCGCCACGCTCAGCAGCGATACGAGCCTCAAGGTTGCTCTTGGTATCCTTCAACACGTCACCCAGCAGCTCAGCAAACTTGCTTGCGTGCTCAGCCTCCTCGAAAGCGTAACGCTTGAAAGCCTCAGCAATCTCAGGATAGCCCTCGCGGTCTGCCTGACGGCTCATGGCCAGATACATACCTACCTCGCCACACTCGCCATTGAAGTGGGTCTCAAGGTCCTTGATCATCTCGGCGTTTGCCTCCTCCTTACGAGCAGCACCAAGAGTGTGAACAGTTGCGAAAGCAGGCTGATCACCTACCTCATCCATCTCCTTAAACTTGCTCTTGGGAGCGTGGCATACGGGACATGACTCGGGAGCTTCTGTTCCCTCATAGATATAACCACAAACGGTGCAAATAAACTTCTTTTTCATAATGTTATTGTTTTAATTTTTTGTTAATGTTATTGTAATTCAAGCCGTGGTTTTAGCCAACGACCCTGTTTTTTCTTGACATTCAGAACAGATGCCTCTATAATAGAGTTGCACATCATCGACCTTATGTCCACAAACCTCTTTCACCTCATCACAGCTTGGTGCAGGAACATCAAACAAATCGATTACCTTGCCACAATTCTTGCATAAGAAATGGACATGAGGCCGCATGTCGCCGTCGTAACAAACATGATGGTCGTCTATGGTTATCGAAACCAACCAGGGTGGGGAAATGGCAGAGGCCACACTACGCAATG
>OQVL01000593.1_pt1 | contig 19787 bp, 20 predicted proteins | sample 1691501 | NCBI WGS metagenome assembly OQVL01 (sample SAMN03418253, study PRJEB22391) | human gut metagenome | biome: human-gut; feature: organic feature; material: feces | host: Homo sapiens | place: Tanzania | collected 2013-01 | reverse complement strand
CACGACGCTTTTCCGATCTCGGTCAACGAATACGTTTCGGACAGCGACATCGTCGAATTCGCAAAAGCGTCAAATATCCTATCACACTGGTCAGTGGAGTTTTTAAATCATGGGCAAGATACACAAGCAGATCATTTTTCCGCTGTTCTGCTTCTTTTGCCTCCTGCGCCGTCCGCAATGCATTTTCCCTCGCCGCATTCAATTCATCCTGCAACGGTTTTAATTCATCGGATAACACAACTGCCTGCTCCGGCGAAAGTGTGATCTGCTCTGCGGCTCTCGTAATCTCATCCAGTGAACTCATCCATTTTTTGATAAATACACAGGTTACAATTCCCCATCCAACTACGAAAAATCCCACAATGACTGCCACACTGTTTTGTTTCACAAAATGCAAAAACACGTAATTGGGATCCTCCGGATACCATATCACTCTCTCGCACACAGCACGCAGCAGAAAAAACATTCCGACAATGACTGCTACATAAATTGCAAAGGCGGATAAATAGCGGACGGCAAATTTGAATTTCATTCGGTTTCTTGCTTTTATTTTTTCATTCATCGATCTTATACCCCACTCCCCATACCGTTTTTATGTATTTTGGTTTTCTCGGAACCTCATGCATCTTTTCCCGGATTCTCGCCACATGTGCCATCACGGTATTGTTATTATTTTCAAGATATTTTTCTTTCCACACCGTTTCAAACAATTGCTCTGTATCCACAACTTTATTGGCGTTTTCGCACAAAAGCCACACAATATCAAATTCCATGGGTGTCAGTTCCAAATCTTTCCCGTTCAAAGTACACAGATGGCGGTCTTTCCATATATCGAGTCCTCGGATATGAAATTCTTCGCTTGCTTTGTCTTCTTTTGTATTATACCGCCGATATCTGCGCAGCTGCGACCATCGCATGGAACATGGCCGGAGAAGCATACTTCAGAGTACCCGGAGTGGTCTGAACGATAACGGGTGCACGCAGTTCCTCTGCAGCTGCGATGATAGCCTGAACCATCTCCATGTTTTCTGCATTGAATGCGCCGATTGCATAATGGTTCTTCTGAGCATCAAGCATCAGTTCTTTGGTAGTGACTAAAGCCATAATTACCCTCCTGAAACATTTACCTTCTTATCATTTACTCTGCCCTGCAAGAGCCGATTGCTCGTAACGGCAGATAGGATATACAAGCATCCACCATTATTATAGATAGTCGTTACTAATTTATCAAGAGTAAAAAACGGTAAAGGATTTGTATTTTACGGTTAGAAGTCGAGGTGGGCGTCTTTCCGGGCGGCTTCCAGCACGGCTACCACCGAACGCATTGCACGAATGCGCCGCTCTTTGACGGTATCCTGCGGAACGATCAGGAAGTTGGAGATGCTAAGAACTACAAACCACCAAGGCGTCACGTCGCTATCATCGCTATCATCAATGATATAGGGCTCTTTTCCTTTCCGAATGGCAACGAGTTTCTGGCAGGTGCTGCTGGTCGGCTCGATCAGAATGCTGCCCTCGGTGCCTATGATCTGGGCACTGTTGTGCGCAGAGTAATCCTTTGCCGCCGTACACTGACAGACAAAATTCGGGTATTCCAGAATCAGGATACCGCTGGTGTCAATGCCGTTGGCGTTGCGATTCGGGTAATAGTGTACGGCTTTCGGGTCGCCAAAAAGCCCTACCACAAAATAGATGTTATAAATATTAAGGTCCATCAAGGCTCCGCCGCAGTAGGCGGGGTCGAACACCGGGTGAGTCTGCCCATTCATAAAGGCATCATACCGGCTGGAATACTGGCAGAAGGTGCAGGATACCGCTTTGATGTCACCGATATCCTCTGCAATTATCTTTGCCATACCATAGTTCGGCTGGTCAATGGTCGTAATAGCCTCCAGCAGGTGCAAGTGGCGTTCTTCCGCAAGGCCGAGCAGTTCATCCAGCTGCGCCAAGGTGGGGACAATGGGCTTCTCGCAGAGAACGTGCTTTCCGGCCAGCAGCGCAGCCTTGGCCTGCTCAAAGTGCAGGCTGTTGGGGGTGGCGATATACACCAGTTCCACTTCCGGGTCTGCCAGCATCTCGTTGTACTCGGTATAGACCTTGGGAATATGAAACTCGTTGGCCATTGCAACTCCGGTGTCTGTGTTGCGAGAATACACGGCAACAACAGGCATTGTTGGAAGACTCGTAAACTCCTTTGCCATCTTGTGGGCGATAAAGCCTGTTCCAACCATTCCAATATTCATAGAGGGATTCCTTTCACTTTTTGTTTTGAAGATTCTGCTTTACAAACTCACTGGGCGACATATGATACTTCATATTAAAGGACTTGGAAAAATAGTGGATGGAGGTGTAGCCCAGCCGCAGCGAGATCTCACTGATGGTATAGCGGTTTTCCAGCAGCATCTGACAGCTTCTCTCCAGCTTTTTATCGTTGATGTACTTTTTTGGGGACTGGTCGATCAGAAAACATTTGATAAGCTGGGCGAGAAGATCAACGAGGTTTTCGGCGAGCATACGCCCATCATGATCGGGGAGACAACCGAAAACATGGTTGTATTTTCATCGGCGCTTGAAAAGCTGAGGAACATTGCCAAGGGCGCTTTTTCCGCCCTGCGCATCGGATGGAAAACGATTCGGTTCATGGTGCAGGCGGCTGGGCAGGTTATAAGCGTCCTTAAACCCCTTGGCGATGTGATTCTGGTGATATTTGAGAAGATCGCCGGATCGATTACAAAGGCCGACGAAGCGTTGGACGAAAATGGTTTTATGGGCGCGCTCGAAAGGCTTGGAGCTTTTCTTGCTCCGATACGCAGAAAGATTCAGGACTTTGCCGATGCAATATTGATATTCTTTGATCTGGGCAAGGCTTCAGATGCGGCTTCGGATGGAACAAAGAGGCTGCTCGATGCTTTTGCATCGATTAAGAGCTGGGTCAGCAGTCTTGGGATTGCCGAGAAATTCAGCGGTGCGATCACATCGATCAAAAATGCGATAAACGATGCATGGCCTGTTGTTCAGGGATTTTTCGAGACGATTGGAACTATGATCGGCGACAAGGTTTCGACAGGGTTCTCGATTGTCGTAGACTGGCTGAGCGAGAAAATCCCCATCGCGATCGAGGCTGTTGTAAATGCGTTTAAGTGGCTGAGCGACGCGATCAAGTCTCTCTTTGGCATCGGCAAAAACGAGAACAACAATCCGATTAAGGAAACCGTGGATGGATTTACAGCGGTATTCTATGACGACGGAGAGACCGAGAGAAAACTGTACAAGGCGAAGGCGTTCGTCCAGAAGGTCAAGGACTTCTTTACGTCTATATGGGACACGGTAAGCGGGTTCCTCGGTGATAAATTCGAGGGGCTGAAGGACATCAATCCGCTTGAATCGTTCATGACGCTGATTGAGACGATCGGTAATTGGTTCGACACACAGTTCTCAAAATCTTGGGATGGAATTACAGAGGGCATTGGCAAGATTGGCAACTTTCTTGCCGAACACGCGGGAATCCTGATCGGCGCGGGCGGTATATTGATATTCTTTCAGCTGCTTAAGCTGGTTAAAGTGGCCTTTAATGTTTTCAACGAACTTGTAGCGCTCAAGAAACTTGAGGCGAAGGCCGAGATTGCGAAGAATACCGATCCGAATAAGGCGGCGAAGCTGATATTGGCGATTGCCGGCGCTATATTGTCCGTGGCGAGAGCTATCAAGATGCTCGGCGAGATGGACGATCCGAGCTACGCCAAAGGAATAGGCGGACTCATCGTTTGTGTTGGCGCAATCGTCGGACTGGTCATTGCGTTTGCCATCCTTCAGAAGAAAAACAAAAATATCGACTTCAAGAAAATCACCGATATGATGTCTCGAATAGGATTTGCCATAGGCATCGTTGCGGCATCCGTATTCATACTCGGCCATATGAGCTGGGGGCAGCTTGGAAGAGGGCTCTTGGCCGTTGGAGCAATACTGGCTCTGCTCATAGGCACAATTAAGATATTTCAAAAGATGAATGTGCAGATGGGCAGCGGCTTTGAGCTGAAGGGCGTGCTCGAACTGGCGGGAGCGATTGCGATATTGGCGGGACTTGCGATATTGCTGGGATATATCAATTTCGGCAAGTTCATGAAGGGGCTTGGGATGCTCTCGCTCGTTGTGCTGCTGTTGTTCGTGTGCATGAAGATGATTTCGAAGGCCAGCAATGGCGCGGTGAGTATTCAGATCAGCGGCATACTGAAGATCAGCTTGGCCATCGGTCTGATCGCGGCTATGGCATGGATACTGGGCAACGCCGATCCGGGTAAATGGTGGCGAGGATTCGCGAGACTTGTGGCTGTCTCTGGACTCATATTCCTGTTTGTCATAATCCTTGCAAAAATCGGATCAAAAACGAAAGGCAACGTGGAGATCGCCCTAAAAGGCCTTATCCAGCTCTCGATTGCGATCGGTATACTGGCTGGAATCACATGGCTGCTGGGCAAGATGAATACGACCGAGCTGAATCAGGGCATGATGGCTCTTATAGTCATCGCGACGATTCTCGGCTTATTGATCGCCGTGGCTGGAAAATTCAGCAAAGACATCAAAATGGGACCGATTATCGTGCTCGCACTGAGCCTTGGCGCGCTGGCATTGGCATTCTCATATGCTATCAGCAAGGTCAAGAATGTGAAGTGGCAGACGATGATTGCGTTCGCCGGATCGATGGCACTGGCTCTTGGAGCCTTGCTCGCCGCTACATATTTTGCTGGTAAGTTTAATACGCCTGTCGGATCGATAAAACTCGTTCTCGCGCTTGCTATTATTATCGGGGGACTTACGGCCATTGTCGCCGCTCTTGGAAAAATCGATGAGCTGACAAATGGAGGACTTACCGACGCGCTTGAGCAGGGCGTTGTCGTGCTTGGCATTATAGGCGACGCGCTTGAGGAACTTGGAAGAGCTGTAGGAAGACTGATTGGCGGAATCATCGCTGGGTTTGCTACGGTTACGAGCGATGCTGTGAACGAACTGTCGAGCGCCATGGAAAACTTCAGCGGAGCATTTTCCACGCTGAAAGACACCGTTTCCGGCGTGGCCGACGATGAAGAGCTTAAGAACGATACGACATCGGCTATAGACATCGCCAAACAGATCAAGCAGTTCTTTGATGAAGTGGGCCTTGAGACTGACGGCATCAATATATTTAGCGTTGAGAAATTCAACGGACGCGTGGATACGATCGTTCAGAATCTCGGCGAGTTCGGCGTTGGTATTGGACAGATACGGCAGGGTATTGGCGGAATATCGGCTGAAGGCAACATTGACGCGGACACCGAGAAGGCCATCCATGTAGCAACTCAAATCAAGGAAGGATTCTTTGATAAGATTGGCGATGAAGGCATGGAGATGTCCATCGATGGACTGATCAAGTACAATGAGCACGTCCAGAGCGTACTGACATATACGAGCGAGTTCAGTGCCAACATGGGGCAGCTCAGAACCGATATTGGCGGCATGAGCGAGACTGATATTCAGGCCGATACGGATACGGCGTTGGCTTGTGCGAAAGTTATTGCTGACTTCTTGACAAAGATTAATGGTGATGAGTATAATATAGAGGAAGAAAACGGCGCGTTTCTTGAGTTTTTTAGTAAAAAAGCCGGAACGGATAGTTTGATTGACCGGCTTGCTACCATGGGCACAAATCTTAAGATACTAAAAACCAGCATTAACGGAATTTCAGCCGAGGAATTTGAAGACGATGTTAATGTTATGATGGTCGCTTACAATTCCGTAGCTGATTTTGTAAATAAGATCAATGATGAGAATTTCCATCTCGGACAGAACGGCGAAACGAGTATCATTCAGAGCGATTTGAAGATGTTGGGTGATGGTATTGCGGACTTTGCCGAAGCGACTAAGGAAGTCGATACGACTGCCGTCAGCTCTGTGGCCAATGCGATGAGCAGCGCCATGAATAGCGTGATGGATGTAGCCATGCCTGATACGGCCTATAAGGCTTCGAGTTATCTTGGCTTGTTTGTGACGGTTGGCAAGAACATCGCTGCCGGACTGGCAGACGGACTGAGAAGCAACGCTGGACTGGCGATTGCAGCTGCCAAGAGAGTGGCCGGACAGATGCTGGACGCGGCGAGACGGACACTACAGGTTCATTCTCCTTCAAGGAAATTTGCTGAGATAGGCGTATACTGCGACAGAGGATGGGCTAAGGGCATTGACAAGGGGTCTGGACTTATTACGGACTCCGTGGAAGGCATCGGCACTTCCGCGCTCGACTCTGCAAGAGGCAGCCTGAGCACTCTGGCCGACATATTGATGGGTGATATGAACTCTGCGCCGGTGATTCGACCCGTCATCGACATGAGCGATGTTAACCGAAGCGCAAGCCGAATTAACGGTCTTGTTGGCGGAAGCAGAGCCATGAACATCGACGCAACGGTACGACAGGCGCAGAGCGTTGCTGGCATCATGAACCGAAACCAGATGCAAAATCAAAATGGAACCAATCTAGATGGTGTGAATGGCTCCGACCCGACGAACCCGGTCAACGTGTCCGGGAATAACTTCTACATTCGAAGCGACAATGATGTTAAGATGCTGGCAAACGAGCTTGCGACGCTGACGAGGCAGCAGCAGAGGAGCTTGGGCGCTACATATTAACTAATTGTGTCCTTTGGACAATATATAAAACAAGGAGGAAACGACCATGAAGAAAGCCTTGGCACTCGTTCTGATACTCCTGATCGTTGCTGTTCCAGTCTTTGCAGAAGGGCTGGATTTTTCATCTATGACGATTGACGAACTCGTCAGTCTTAGAAGGGCGATCACTCAAGAAATTGAAAGCCGAATCGAAGATGCCGACTTTGCTCATGCTGTGAATGGTACGTATAAAGTCGGAGAAGATGTGGATGCCGGAGTGTATGTATTTTCGAGAAATGGCGACGATAAGTATACGACAATAGTTCTATACGCTACGGAAAAAGACATGAACGAGTATAATCCAGCTTGGAGTTATACTCTGTTTGAATCTGATTCCATACGAGTTGAACTTACCGAAGGTGGATACTTGCTCGTTGATGGCTATGGCGGCATAGATATCTGCAAGGCCGACAAGATCATCGTCCCGTAATCCTCTACCCTATCTCCTAATAACTGCCTCAGCTCCCAGACTTCACGATGAGGTCTGGGAGTTTTTCTTTATGCGAAATCAAAATGGAAGGAGGAATCGCCATCAGCACATACGAACTGCCGTGGTTCAAATGGAACAATGTGGACGCGAAGACATACGGCGTACAGATACTCACACTCCCACCGATTGAAACAATGCCGCTCGAAAGAACGAACGAAGTGACGATACCGGGACGAAGCGGAAGTCTGACAATCACCGAGGGCGATGATATTTATGACAAGATTTCGCTCTCGTGCTCCTGCATCATGGAGGATACGAGCAAAATCGCATCATTCTGCGCATGGATGAAGGGCAATGGGACGGCAAAATTCTCCAACAGACCGAACGGATATTACAAGGGGCGCGTTTCTAATCAGATAAGTTTTGACAAAGTTCTACGCGGATATGATCTGAGAACTTTTTCGATTCAGCTTTCGTGCGAGCCCTTCTTTTATCTCGATTCTGGAAACACCAAATTCACCGTTACAACAAACAAATCGATCACGAATCCCGGTAATGTACGATCACTCCCCCTTATCAAAGTTAAAGGTACTGGTGAAGGATCGATTATGTGCGGCGGATCGACGATGCTCATAGATGATTTTTCGAACATCAGCTACATCATGCTCGACTGCGAATCAAAGGTGGCATATAAGGGAAGCAAGAATAGTGCAACCGATCCTTTGACACTGCTTAATACAAGAGTGAGTGGTGACTGGCTGAGTATTCCAACCGGATCGAGCTTTATTAGTATTTCGGGAGGCGTCACTAGTATTGAAGTTACGCCAAGATGGAGGACTATATAATGAGTGACATTTATGTATTCGGTCCGAATGACGCCACGAATGACTATTCGTCTTTCGGGCTTGTCGGCGCACTTATTCCGACCGAAGCAACATTTACCGAAGCTGGAAACGGAGATAGCAGCGTAAGTATCACTTGTCCGCTCGATGAATTTGGACGATATGCGTCACTCGTCAAGGGAAATATTCTCTTGTGCCCGGTGCCGGTGAGAACGACCCCCGAAATTCAAAATGGAAGTTGCGTAACGACTGTATGGACGTATAAGGTAAAGCCGCTCAATCAGCTGACTAGCAAAAAGCAGCGAACTCTCTACAAAAAGCAAAAAGGCAGAAGTCGGCTCAAGATTATGAATGCCGGTGATATTGTCACGGTGGTTCTTAAGCCAACTAGCTCGACCGGTTCTGAAGAACGATGGAAGGTCAAGAGCAAGTACGGTACTGGATGGATTATTCCGGATGGCTTTGAGTTGATCACCGAGAAGAAGATCAACAACAACGCGAACGCCATACAGGAAGTGCAAAGTCCGTGGAGTGTGCAGCCGCAGAGGTTTCGAATCTACGAGGTCGAAAAGACAATTGATGAGATAACCATTCAGGCGAGGCATATTTCATACGACCTTTTGTACAACTTGACAACCTATAAAAGTGATGAATCGGTAAAACTCCAAACCGCTCTTGACGGCGTTCTGAATAACTGTGTCAACAGTGATCATGGATTCACAGCTTATACGAATGTTGCGAACGAACAGGCTGGTCTCGCTTATGATGGAAAGAACCCCATCGACGCGATGCTCGATCCGGAAGAAGGATTGTGTGCAAAGTACAAAGTAAACCTGATACGCGATAACGACGAGCTATTTTTTCTGAACGACCCGGGCATGAACCGAGGCGTTAAAATTGCTTATGGAAAGAACATGACCGGCGTTACCTATACACAGAGCGACGATCAGGTGTCGACGAGGATTATGCCAGTCGGCGAGAACAAAGACGGAACGCCATTGTACTTGAGCGACAATCCTAGTGAAAGATTTGTAGATAGTAATAACATAAACAATTATCCGATAATACACGTCTATCGCCTCGAATGCGATAACTGCAAGGTAGGGCAGAAGGATTCTAACGGACGAAGGGTAACCGTTGATGTTGCCAGAGCGAGAATGCGAAAACAGGCTGAAGACCTGCTCAAGACCGGTGTAGACAATCCGACAATCAAAATGGAAGTAGAATTCGTAAATCTTGGGGATACTGAAGAATACGATCAGTTCAAGAATCTCGAAAACTGCTTCCTATACGACTATCTGATCATACAGCATGGTAAACAAAACATCAACGTGACAGCTCGAATTCAGGAAATCGAATGGGATATTTTGACTGATATGATGAAGAGCGTTACCATTGGAACTGTCGGCGAAACTCTAGCCAATATGGGCATTACGACGTGGCAGATACCAACTGGATTTTCCGGAAGCAAGATTGCCAACGGAACATTGGGTGGCGGCGCTCTTCGAGAAGATGCAATCGCTACAAGGCATCTACAGGCTGACAGTGTGAATGCGAGCGTCATAGCGGCACATAGTATTACAGCAGATCGGCTCGATGCAACGACGGTTAACGCCATGACGATTGAAGCTGTGCGTGCAAAGATTAACGAGCTTGTAGCTGGACAGATTACGACTGACCAACTGTATGTCGATCTGGCGACTATCGCTAAGGCACAAATTACCGCTGCAAACATCGATGAAGCGAATATCGACTGGGCGACAATAAACACCTTGACGACCCAAATTGCAACGGTTGCCAAGGCCGAGATTGCCAAGGCTGATATCGCAATTGCCCAAATCGACGGGCTGGAAGCTAAAATTGCAGAAATTACCATTGCCGAAATCGGTAAGGCAACGATCCATTCTGCTCAAATCGATGACCTTGAAGCGACGACAGCGGAGATCGTCAATACGAAAATTGCCAATGCCGAAATTGATGGTGCGCAGATTAAGGACGCGACGATTGGCACGGCAAAGATCAAGGTCGGCGCAATCACGGCAGCATTGATTGAGTCTGGTGCTATCGGAGAGGCACAGATTGCAGATGGCAGCATCACCGAGGCTAAGATTGTGAGCCTGAACGCCGATGTTATTTCGACCGGTACACTTTCGGTTGAACGGCTGCTGATCAAGGGACCGAATGGGTTGTTCAGGGCCATTAATGCTACCGATGAAGGACTGACCGTTGAAGAACTTAGCGAGGAACAGTATCAAAATGGAATGTCGGGAACGGTCATCGTGGCACATAGCATTACTGCCGACAAGATCGCTGCGAAGAGTATTACGGCCAACGAGATACTTAGCAACACGATTACAGCCGCCGAGATTAATGTCGCAAATCTTTTTGCTGATGAAGCGACGATTGCTGCCCTAGATGCATACTTGATTAAAGCGAGTACAATCGAGGCCCTCGAAGGAAAGCTTGATATTTGGGCGTCTGATAAGATTACACTAGCCATCAAGGATAAAGCCGAATCGAGCGATCTAACAACACTTGAGGGGCGTGTCGATACAGCCGAGAGCACAATTACGCAGCAGGCCGAGGCAATCGAAGCACGGGTTACAAAGACGACTTATGACACCGACATGGCCGGAAAGGCTGACAAGAACGATCTGGATAATCTCGCAACCCGAGTATCGACTGCGGAATCAGATATTTCGCAGAACTCTGAGCAGATTAAGACCAAAGTTAGCACAGCAACCTATAACGATGGTATGGCCGGTAAAGCCGATAAGAGTGATTTTACAGCACTTGAAGGACGCGTATCGACTGCCGAGACGAGCATCACGCAAAATGCAACCACCATTGCAACCAAGGCAAGCCAGAGCGATTTTGACGCCCTAGGCGAGCGTGTGACAACTGCCGAATCTGAGATCGAGCAGACTCCAAATAAGATCACCGCCGCAGTAAATGGTATTGAGATCGGCGGTACGAACCTGCTCTACTGCTCTGCTGACATGGATTATTCCAACAACCGGGGTTTTCTCTTCAATTCGGCGGGCGCAGCGAACGTCGGTACAGCAGGCGAGGCAGGAAGTGATGGAAGCAGACTCGTTACAAACGCAAACAGCAATCTGCGCTTTTATCATACTCGCATTGCTGTTACAGCGGGCGAGACGTTCACTATCTCGGCGGAATACAAGATCGTGTCCGGTAATCCCGACATCAAACTGCAAATTTCATTCTACAAGACTGCTACCGACTGGACGAGTGCGGGCGCATTTGCTGACGCGGGTACGGAAACTTCACTGGGCGACGGCTGGGTGCGCAGGAGTTTTACGGCGACTGCCCCGGCGGGTTCAGTAACACTCATGCCCTTCTGGCGAAGCGGAGCGGACAATGCGAGCTTTACTCATAGCTACTATATCAGGCATCCTAAGCTCGAGCGCGGCAACAAGGTAACCGGCTGGCGGCAGAACCCGGAAGAGCTACGCATTGGCTCCTCGGTACTTATGGACGAGCGGCATGTCGAGATCAATGCGCCATATCTAGATATCAATGTATCTGGTACGGCAGGTGATATGCACATTGATGAGGACGGCGTATCCGGTGATACTGGCACATTCGAGCACTTTACCTGCCCCGAGGTCATGAAAAACTACTCCGGGAATATGACGCTGGCGGCGAACAGCGACGTGTCGGTCATCGGCGCGGCACTGAATAACAAGTGTCTCACGGGAAGCATGACGATCACGTTAAACGGCGATGTGAACGGCTTTCTGGAGCTTCGCGGCGTAGTGGGTCGCGGAAACGTGACGATCAATGGCAACGGGCATACGCTGAATGGGCACATATGGCTAAATAACAATGCCGTATATGTCGTCGTCAATAACCTAAAGGTCTCGGCAACTGGCAGTCAGCGGGGATGCGTATACATCAGTATTTGTCGCGGCGTGGCACTGCGCAACTGCGTATTCAACAGCAACAGCCTGAGCACCAGCGCCGGGACGAGTCAGGGCGTGCGCGTTTACTACTCGAGTTTGCTGATGCAGAATTGCGAGTTTTACAATACGGTGGATTTCAACATGGTGTTCGGCGCGTGCGCAGACGCGGCTGTGCAGAACTGCAAGGGCGACGGCACAAAATGCGTTTACACTGATGGCGCAAATATAAAATGGAGCGGAACTCGGCCCAGTGGCACGTGGGGAAAGGGAATCATCTCGCTAACAGCACCAGCCGATCTGACCACACTGACAGTCAGCACCGGCAGTGCGACGCCAACCGAAACTCCTGTTACGTCAACGAACTATACGGCCAGCATGACGGGGACGTACTATCCGCACGGGCATTGGATCGGGGACAGCAGTCTGATACAGGGCCGTTACGGTACAACGCGGCACTATGCCTGTATGTGGTTCGCAGCAAGCGCACTGAAGGGCAAGACAATTAAGAGTGCAACGCTTACGATCAAGCGCATTGCAGGTGCTGGCAAATCGAGCAAAGTTAATGTGACGCTATATACCTCGCCGGTGACCGGAAAGAGCGGAAATCCGACGACTAATGCTGTCAGTCTCGGAACGCTCGGCAAGGCGGGTAATGGCGAAACGGTGATTGTCAATTTGCCGGTAAGTGCAATTGCAGCGATTGCCTCTGGTGGAGCACTGATGCTGGATCCGGGCGACACAACAAATGCAGATAACAAGCGATACAGCTCGAACTACGCACGGTTTGAGGGAAAGGGTGATGGGACGCCGCCGGTTCTGACGGTGACATTTTAATAAGGAAAAACGATCAGTAGTAGAGCGTCCACATGGCGGTTTGCCGCTGCATGGGATGATGGAGGGTCTGATCAGCCCAACCAGTAGAGGGGGCAGGGCTGCTGGATTTACAGTGATATTTGGCCATGTGGAGAGTGCAGCCGCAAAATGAAAGGCGCATGTGAGGGCTGGCCACCTGTTACCGTTGGCGGGGACGGTGATATTTTGAAAGGAGTGCGATGGCAAATGATTGTGGCGAACGACGAGTATATTGCCATAACGCGGGGCGATTGCGCAATTATCCAAGTGGCGATCGACATGGGCGATGAGGCATACGAGATGACGGCAGATGACACAATCGAACTGACCGTGCGTGAGAAGCCGACGAGCGAAAGTCCGGTGATATTGCACAAGGTCGGAGCGGCTGGCACTGCACAAATCGTACTGCACACTGAGGACACACAGATAGCGCCGGGACAGTATACAGCAGATGTGCAACTTAATCACGGAAACTGCCGATATACGATCTGGCCAGAGATCGACCCGATGAAGGGATATAAGATCAAAAATCGCAAGAACTTTATCGTGACTGCGGAGGTGACGATCAATGAATAGCGTGGTGCTGAATGGTAAGCTGGGCGCGGGGTTTAATGATGACAGATACACCCTGCCCAAGGACGGCAATCCCGGTGATATTTTGGTTAAGACCGAGGCGGGGAGCGCGTGGCAGAAACAGGAAGCCGCAACAACTACGCCAGACTGGAATCAGAATGATGCAACGGCAAGCGATTATATCAAAAACAAGCCGTGCTACAAAGAAAGCGTTGCAAAGAATATACTCGTTGCGTATTCGAAAATATTCATGCAAAACGCTAGTGTAGAGCTGAATAATGACCTTCTCAGCAAAGCCATGGACTATGGAAACGACTATAAACCGATCATCATGCTCACGATAAAGAACCAAGATTCGATCCCGATTGAAATTAATAGGCCGCTGCCATTTATAGAGGATGACGATTCATCTTATGCGCGTATATATGGCGACAGAGTATTTCGATTAACAAAAGCTATAACGAATGATAATGCAAATTTATACGTCCCGGCGCAATATGTGGATTGCACATATTATATGTATATCGCTGGCGAAGAATCTGTATATTACACTATAGATGATTTATATATACCAGATACCATTCAGCGCGTCGGAAGTGACGTAATTATCAATTCCAGCACATCTGGCAGCGAGAAGAAGTTTAAGATCACCGTGGATGACAGCGGGACGTTGAGCGCGACGGAAGTTACCTAAAGAAAAATCAAAATGGAAGGATGATGTGAAATGCTTAATCCGAAAAAGTTTGCCCATTTTCTTGAAGATCGTGCCGCTAAGAAGGACGGCTATATTATGTGCACGATTGGCCAAGATCCCAAGACACTTCGTGACTGGTACTTCAACCAGTACAAGAACGACGCCAAAGCTTATGCCAAGGCCATCTATTGGAAGGAACATGCCGAGAGAGTGTGGGACTGTCAGGGTCTTGCGGACGGCTACGTAACCGATAACGCTGGGCTTGGGACGGTCAATGTTCGGGCACGCAACAATTATGCGAGTTGGTGTGGGATAAAAGGTACTGGTGATATTCCCAAAGCAAGGCGAGTTCCGGGCGCTGCGGTGTTCGTACACTCTTCGAGTGCTGGATATATTACGCACGTCGGTTATCTCGTTAGACCTGTTGACGAGAATGATATTTCGGGCGATTGGTACGTCGTCGAGGCAAAGGGCGTACACTACGGCGTTGTGACAACCAAGCTGTCACAGGGACGGTGGAACAGATGGGGCTGGATGACCAAATACTTTGACTACGAAGCCAAGGACGATTCTGGTGATATTTCTATGCCGACCGCCCCCACAAGGATTCTGAGGAACGGACATCACGGCGAGGACGTCCGTACGCTCCAGACGAACCTGATAGAGCTTGGGTATTCCTGTGGACTGTGGGGAGCCGATGGCGACTTTGGAGATTCGACCGAGCTCGCTGTCAGGAGATTCCAGAAGGACAACGGGCTCACTGCTGATGGCAAATATGGTCCGCTGAGCCATGCCAAAATGGTGGAAGTGCTGGTGAACCACTTTGCTCCTGTCGAGGATGCCAAGATCGTCAAGATACAGAATGGTCAGTGCTACGTGCGAGACTATCCGGCAACGACTGGCAAGATCATTGGCGTAGCAAGGCTGGGGTCCGCTCTGACCTATCGAGGCGAGATTGCCGAGAACGGTTGGATTGCGGTTGAATACAACGGAAAAGACGGCTGGGTATCCGGCAAGTATGGAAAGGTGTGTTGAGATGGAACCGTGGCTCGAGATCGTTATTGCTGTTATTGCATCCTCAGGTTTTTGGGCGATCATACAGAAGATTACGGAACGTAAGGACGCCAAGACCCGTCTGCTGGTTGGACTGGCCCATGACCGGATCATTTCTCTGGGGATGAAGTACATTGATCGAGGTTATATCACACAACCTGAATACGAAAATCTCGACAAATACCTTTATAAGCCGTACCAAAAAATGGGCGGAAACGGATCGGCCAAGCAGATTATGGAACGGATTGAAAAACTTCCGCTTCGATAAGGAGGAATCAAAATGGAATTTGAATTTATTGATTGGAGCTACCTTTCGACGTTTGCAGGGTGCCTTGTAATCGTGATGGCGATTACCGAGGTTATTAAGAACATTGGATTCATCAAGAAGATTCCGACGCAGATTACGAGTTGGGTGCTGGCATGTGCAATTCTGATTCTTGCGCAGGTCTTTACCGGTGATATTTCGGCGAGCTCTGTAGTGCTGGCGCTGATCAATTCCGTATTCGTCTCGCTTACAGCAAATGGCGGTTATGAGGCGATTGCGAGGATTATCAGCTCGGCTACTGGCAAAAAAGACTCTTAAGGATCGCGGTTAAATCACGCATTAAAATAGAGGGAGAGAATAAGACTTTAATTTAGAGTCTTATTCTTTCTCTTTTGTTTTTCGAATTGGGGAAAGGAGGAATGCTTATGGTTCAAAATGGGATGCCTTATCAGGGAATGTATCCATACTACCAGTCTACGCAACCTACCGTACAACCAATGCAACAGATGCCTCAGATGATGACGCAAAACGTACCACAGCAGCCTGTCGGAGTACCCGGACGGATTGTCCATAATCCTGCCGAGATACGTCCGAATGAAGTACCGATGGATGGTCGTAAGAGTTATTTTCCAACAGATGATGAACAGTATATTTTCGCAAAACAGTGGAATTCCGATGGTACTATCAGAACTGTGAAATACGAGAAGTGTAAGGACGAACCGGTGGTGACACAAGAGACTACGCCTGACGCTAACAGCATGATTCTGGATCGTCTGGACAAAATCGAAAAACTTTTAACTGCGAAGAAAACCTCGAAAAAAGAGGAGGCGACTGAATGAACCAGATAGCTAATTTTGCGATCAATATGCTTCAGCGTAATCCTCGATTTGCAAACAACCCGCAAGCTCAGAAACTTATGGAAATCATTCAAAATGGAGATAATCAGCAAGGCGAAAAGATGGCTGAAAATCTTTGCGAAACTTATGGAATGACGAAAGATCAGGCGCTTACTGAGGCTAAGAAATTCTTCGGGATTAAGTAATACAACAGATGGCTATATTCATGTTTACGGAATAAGCCCAGTTGTAGGACGGCGCGCATCCTGCTAGGAGGCTTATTTTTGTAATAACTCCACAACTTTTAAGGAGGATGTCGTATGTTTAATTCCGGTTCTATGCCCTCTCTGTCTGATATTGCTGCTGTTACTGGTAATAATCGAGACGGCAATGGCTTTATGGATGGCAACGGTGGCTGGTGGATTCTGATCATTCTGTTCTTCTGCGTTTTCGGCGGCTTCGGAGGCTGGAACAACGGCTATGGTAATGGAGGCGGTTATGTGGCCACTGCTGCGACTCAGGCCGATATTCAGAGAGGCTTTGACAATCAGTCTGTCATGAACAAGCTCTATGGTATTGAGAACGGCCTATGCGATGGTTTCTATGCCATGAATACCGCCGTCATGAATGGTACGAATCAGATCCAGAATTCCATTCAGCAGGCTTCTACGGCGAATCTTCAGAACACGTTTACGCTTCAGCAGGCCATTCAGTCTGATACTGTTGCTAATATGCAGAACACCAATACCCTTGCCTCTCAGCTTGCGAATTGTTGCTGTGAGAATCGCGAGGCTATTGCTCAGGTTCGCTATGATATGGCTACTGACACCTGTGCTGTCACCACCGCGATTAATCAGGCTGCGCAGAATATCATGATGAACTGCAACAACAATTATCGTCAGCTCCATGACGAAATCGTTGCGAATCAGATCGCGGCCAAGGACGCCAAGATTGCTGACCAGCAGGCGATGATCAATGCTCTGAATCTCGCTGCGTCTCAGCAGGCCCAGAACGCATATCTTGTTGAACAGATGAAACGCTGCAATGCCAATGCTTGCTGTGGGTCCTCAAACTGCTAAAAATTGATATTTACGCGGAGAATGGTTATATTGCTGTTCTCCGCGTAGATAAACGATGATGTTTGTAAATATTTCGGTGATATTTTCAGGAGGTATTAAAATGATCGAGCTTTCGAATACGACTGCCCAGACTCTTGCTGCTGGGCAGGCCATTACCTTCGATAAAGCGCTGCTCAAAACGGGTTGTGCGGAATGTCACAGAGCGAATACGAGCTCAGTCAAGCTCTGTTCTAGAGGAACTTACGTTGTTAGTTTCAGCGGTAACATTGGCGCCGATGCTGCCACGACTGCCGTACAGCTCTCAATTCAGCTTGGCGGCGATACGATAATCGGAAGCACTATGATTTCCGAAACGGCGGCTGTTGGCGATCTCAATGCGGTTGCAAAAACTGTTCCGGTGCGTAATTGCTGCTGTGATTACGATCGAATTACGGTCGTAAATACAGGAACTACTGCGGTTACGGTTGGAGCAAATAGCACTCTGTTTATTCGCAGAGTATCTTGAGGAGGGTTGAGTTATGAAAGAATACGATCTGATGGATATTTGTGAGCTCAAGTCCGATCTCATCAAGAATCTTCGAATGAACTTTGCTGCGGGACTTGATCGTGTGGATACGGATGAGGCCGGAAAAGTAATCGATATGGTCAAGGATTTGGCTGAGGCTGAGTATTACCTTTCAATTGTTGAGGCTATGGAACACTCCGAGAAGTCTAAGAATACTTGGACTAAGGGTGGTGAAGAATATTTCCCTCACGAACACGAAAGAGAATACAATCACGAAGATTCTCGGAACGTTGAGAGTAAGCACGGACGAACCTTTGACGACTACATGAAGTACAAACGGTACTATACCGAGACTAAATCTCCGTCTCAGAAGGATGAGATGGATGCGAAGGCCAACGAGTATGTCGGCGAAACGGTCTCCACAATACGTGATATTTGGAGGGATGCCGACCCGGAAATGCGAAGGAAGCTCAAGGCGGAATTTGTAAAGTTGGTCAACGAAATGAATATCTAAAGTCTTTCACTGTCAATGGAATCGAGTGGACATTGGTTCCGGTAGAGCCTGACAACACACAATTATTAGATGGACTCGGGAATGGTAGATTGGCTGTGACCGACTACCTCGAAAAGAAAATCTATTATTCGATTGGGTTTTCAAATATTAATTATCAAAAAGCGATTGGACGCGCTAATGATATTCGAGTTCTAATTCACGAAATTTGTCACTGCGTTCTCTACAGCTATGGTCTACTCTATGATATTCACAAGGCAGTCAAGAAAGACTATTGGATATTGGCAGAGGAATGGGTATGCAATTTCCTATACGATTATGGGCTTGAAGCTCAACAAATAGGCATTGATATGCTAAGGGAAATTGCAATAACTTAATCTGTTGCTCTTGCGCCAGACCATGGACGTGCTGTATAATAATACTGTGAGTTTTTGGTCTGGCGCTCTTTGCTATAAAAGGAGGCTTTGATGATGAGCAAGGAGCTCGGCAAAGCGATCAGCGAATGGCTGATCAACTATAAGAAGGAGTCGGTAAAGGTTTTAACCTATGACAGACTTCGTGTATCCCTCGATATGATGCTGCGCTACAAAATATCGTCCATACATCCCGAGAAACTGACGACTCTCGACATTCAACAGTACATCAAAGCGTTAGTCGAACATGGATATTCGCTGTCTACAATCAAAAAGCAATACGCCCTGATTGTTGGATATTTGAAGTTTGCTCTATCGCAAGGGGTTATACAGCGTCCGATATATCTGGACGTTAAACTTCCAGCAAAATCCATTGTCAAAAAGCAACCTCGCGAAGTAGAGACATATTCCGAGGAAGAACAAAAAGCTCTCATGGCTGTTTTATCAAAGCTCGAAGATGTAGCATACGGGGCCGCCATATTGATGATGGAAGCTGGACTTCGAGTTGGGGAAGTGCTGGCCCTGAAATGGGACGATATTATCTGGAAACGCAAAGCGGTTCGAATCCGTAAGACAATGGTTCTTACGCTGGATCGGGAATGGCTTGTTCAGCCAGAGCCAAAAAGCGAGAGCAGCAACCGTATTGTCCCTCTGAGCGATACAGCTTACAGGATGTTGGAAGCTCTTGAGTGGAAACGCCCTGAACGCTCATTTATTTTTTATGATTGCCGGAAACTCGATTACCCCATGACATACGAACAGCTTCGATGGCGGCTTAAAAAAGCCTGTGACGAGGCTAAAGTCGAGTATCGAGGCGATCATATTTTTCGACACACGTTTGCGTCGAACTGCTACCGAAAAGGGTGTGATGTTAAGATTTTATCAAAACTGCTCGGACACGCCGATGTTGGGATAACTTACAACGTTTACATCCACTTATTCGAGGATCCGCTCGAAGAGATGAGATCAGTCATCGATAAACTTGCATAATAAAAGCGCAGCCTATAGTACTAGACTGCACTAAAACGAATGGCAGGGGCAGTAAGATTCGAACTCACAACAAAGGTTTTGGAGACCCACGTGTTACCATTACACCATGCCCCTATGCGGTT
>OQVL01000591.1_pt1 | contig 19808 bp, 18 predicted proteins | sample 1691501 | NCBI WGS metagenome assembly OQVL01 (sample SAMN03418253, study PRJEB22391) | human gut metagenome | biome: human-gut; feature: organic feature; material: feces | host: Homo sapiens | place: Tanzania | collected 2013-01 | reverse complement strand
GGCGCGATTTGCCGTTTTATGGGTGAAATGTTCCGTTTTTCACATGGATATCTGATTTTTTGTTTGTCTGAGTTGCTGCAAAATTCAACCGAGACACAGAAGATTATTGTTCCTGTAAAAAACGTATACTGAAAAGCAATTACAAATTATAAAGATGAGGTGATCTTGTGACACAGAAACCGTTCAAGAAGGTGCTTGCGGCAAATCGCGGTGAAATCGCGATCCGTATTTTCCGTGCTTGCTACGATCTTGGCCTGCGCACGGTGGCAATGTATTCTCGTGAGGATATGAACAGCCAGTTCCGCACGCATGCAGATGAGGCGTATGAAATTGGCGTCAACAAAAGTCCGGTAGGAGCGTATCTGGACATTTCCGGCATCATCAGACTCGCGAAAAAACGCGGCGTAGATGCTATTCATCCGGGATATGGTTTTTTGTCGGAAAACGCTGCGTTTGCACAGGCGTGTGAAGAAGCGGGCATTCAATTTATCGGACCGCCGAGCAAGATCCTCGCCATGATGGGCGATAAACTCAGCGCGAAGGAAATTGCCATCAAGGCGGGCGTTCCGATTATTCCGGGATGTACCGAGCCGCTGCAAAACGCACAAGATGCACTGGAAAAAGCGGTGTCGTTCGGCTTTCCGGTCATCTTAAAAGCAGCTGCGGGCGGCGGCGGTCGCGGCATGCGGCGCTGCAATACACCGGAAGAAGTCGAACCGGCTTTTGAGCTGGTAAAAAATGAAGCACTGAAGGCATTCGGCAACGATGACATCTTTATTGAAAAGTTCCTTGTGGAGCCGAAGCACATCGAAGTACAAATTTTGGCGGACAACTACGGCAACTGTTATCACATCGGTGAGCGGGACTGCTCTTTGCAGCGCCGCTATCAAAAGGTTGTGGAGTTCGCACCGGCGTTCGCGGTAGAAGAATCCGTGCGAAAACAGATTCGGGAGGATGCCGTTAAAATTGCGAAATCCGTCGGTTATGTCAATGCCGGCACATTGGAATTCTTGGTAGATAAAAACGGCGACTATTATTTTATCGAGATGAATCCGCGCATTCAGGTAGAGCACACCGTGACAGAAATGGTCAGCGGCATTGATCTGGTGCGCGCACAGATTTTAATTGCAGAAGGTCATCCGTTGTCGCATCCGGAGATTGGGCTGCGCACACAGGATGATGTAAAAATCAACGGATATGCCGTACAGTGCCGCGTCACAACCGAAGATCCGGCAAATAACTTTGCGCCGGACAACGGAAAAATCACCGCATACCGCACGGGCGGCGGCTTTGGTGTTCGTCTGGATGGCGGCAACGCGACAACGGGAACGGTTATTTCGCCATATTATGACTCGCTGCTCGTCAAAGTAACGTGTCATGACAATACATTCCGCGGCGTGTGCCGAAAGGCACTGCGTGCCATCAACGAAGTACGTGTGCGCGGCGTCAAAACCAACATTCCATTTGTCACAAATATTTTGAGCCATCCGACCTTTCTGGCGGGCAAATGCCATACCAAATTCATTGATGACACACCAGAGCTGTTTGATATTGTCGGTTCCCGTGACCGCGCGACGCGTGTTTTGAAATATATTGGCTGTATTGAAGTGAATCGGCCGGACAAAGACCCGAAGCTGTATGAAACGCCGCGATTCCCCGAAGGAAGCGGCAATCCAAAGCCGGGATTAAAACAATTGTTAGATGCACAGGGGCCGCGCGCACTCAGCAATTGGGTGCTGGAACAGAAAAAACTGCTCATCACGGATACGACCATGCGAGATGCCCACCAGTCGCTGCTGTCCACGCGCATGCGAACCCGCGATATGGTAAAGGGCGCAGACGGTACGGCGGATATTTTGGCGGATTGTTTTTCGTTGGAAATGTGGGGCGGTGCAACGTTTGACGTGGCATTTCGTTTTCTGCATGAATCCCCGTGGGAACGGTTGGACCTGCTGCGTGAGAAGATTCCGAATATTCCGTTCCAGATGCTGCTGCGCGGTTCCAACGCTGTGGGATATGCAAACTATCCGGATAATGTTGTGCGGGAATTTATCAAACAGAGTGCAAACAGCGGCATTGACATTTTCCGCGTGTTTGACTCGCTGAACTGGCTGCCGGGTATGTCTGTAGCGATTGACGAAGTATTAAATCAGAATAAATTCTGCGAAGGCACCATTTGTTATACCGGCGATATTCTGGATAAGACGAGAAATCACTATACCTTGGATTACTACGTCAAGATGGCAAAGGAACTGGAAAAACGCGGCGTACACGCAATAGCCATCAAAGACATGTCCGGTTTGCTCAAGCCCTATGCGGCAAAAGAATTGGTGCATGCACTCAAGCAGGAAATTGCTCTGCCGATTCATTTGCACACGCACGATACGACGAGCAATCAGGTGGCAACGCTGCTCATGGCGGCGGAATCCGGCGTTGACATTGTTGATACGGCAATTGCGTCTATGTCCAGCTTGACTTCTCAGCCGTCTATGAACGCGGTTGTTGCTGCTTTGCAGGGAAATCCGCGGGAAACAGGATTGAAGCTCAACGAGCTGCAAAAGCTGACGGATTATTGGGCGGATGTGCGTCTGCGATACAAGAATTTTGACCGCGGACTCAAAACACCGGTTACAGATATTTATCGGTATGAGATTCCGGGCGGTCAGTATACCAATCTGGAACCGCAGGTTATTTCTCTGGGATTGGGAAGCCGATTCCAAGAGGTCAAAGAGATGTACAAGACCGTCAATGACATGCTGGGCGATTTGATTAAGGTCACACCGTCCTCCAAGATGGTCGGAGATTTGGCGATTTTTATGGTGCAAAATGATTTGACACCGGAAAATATCGTTGCGCGCGGCGAATCACTGACGTTTCCGGATTCCGTGGTGTCGTATTTTAAGGGAATGATGGGTCAGCCGCCATGCGGATTCCCAGAGGACATTCAAAACGTTGTGTTGAAGGGGGAAACGCCGATTACCTGCCGTCCGGGAGAGCTGCTGGAACCGGTTGACTTTGAAGCAGTGCGCAAAGAAGTGGAGAAATTCCATCCAAATCCGGATATGCGCGACATCGTTTCGTATTGCCTGTATCCAAGAGTTCTGGAAGATTTTTGGCACTATGACCGCGAATATGGATATCTCATGCGCATGGGCTCGCATGTATTCTTTTACGGCATGCAGGTCGGTGAGACGACACAAATTAACATTGAGGATGGTAAGACGCTGGTTATCAAGTATCTGGGGCTTGGAGACCGCAACGATGACGGCACAAGACAGGTAATTTTCGAGCTGAACGGCAGCCGGCGCGAAGTCACCGTGCCGGATCAAAATGCAGAGTCCACTGCCAATGCCGTGGTCATGGCAGATCCGAAGGACAGAGGCCAAATTGGCGCATCTATTCCGGGCATGGTGACCAAGGTGCACGTCAAGGCGGGCGATATGGTAGAAGAAAATCAAGTAATCGCCGTTGTCGAAGCGATGAAGATGGAAACCTCGGTCGTTGCGCGCATGAGCGGTCACATAGAAGAAGTATTCATCCAAGAAGGCAGCAGTGTCAAAGCCGGTGAACTGCTGATGACAATGAATTGCTGCTAATTTCTATACATTTATATATACCTATTCCTATTCTTATTTCACTTAACAATGCAAAAGGCTGTGTTCCGTGCGGATGCAGCTTTTTGCACTTGTCCGTGTACAGGCAGCGCGATTCCTGCTATAATAAAAACAGAAATTCAGGCGGGAGGTATTGTGTATGGAAAAACCGAATATTACAAAAGAGACCACGGAGACATTGCTGGAAACCAAGTTTTTGAAAGTGTTTGACTTGCAATATGCGCCGGGAAAACACTACTTTGATGCAACGCGCCGCAGCAAAGAAAATCTGGTTGCGCTGCAGTCGGAAGAACTGTGCAAGACCATGCTGCCGGACGCTGTGACCTGCATTGTCGTGCTGCAAGAGGCAGACAAAGAGGTGAAGCTGCTGCTGACATACGAATTTCGTTATCCGACCGGTCAGTTTTTGCTCAGTCCGCCCGCAGGTCTGATAGACCCGCAGGACAAGCAAACCGAACAGCCGCTTTTGGAGACAGCTGCACGGGAGATTCAGGAGGAGACCGGCTTGACGGTAGGGGAATATGACAGCATGCATGTCGTAAATCCGTGCCTGTTCAGCTCGCCGGGCATGACGGACGAGAGCAACGCGCTGGTGTGCGCTGTGCTGCATCCGGAGGATTTATCGCATCTGACGCAGGCGGGAGCCGTTGGCTCCGAGTGCTTTGACGGATTTGTACTGCTGAACAAGGCGGAAGCGCAGGAGATTCTGCGACAGGGTCGCGACGCGCACGGCATGTTTTATTCTGTCTATACGTGGGCAGCTCTGCTGTATTTTGTCTCGGATTTGTGGGAACAATAAGTGCTGTATGCCACGGCGAAGGCCAAGCAAAAAGACGTCAATTGGGGCATCTCCTATAAAGAAGATGCCCCAAGGCGGCTTTTGCAACTCAATTTAATATTTTTCGAAACGGTGTAGTCTTATTGACTATGCTGTTTCTGCTTTCTTGCGCTCCCAATGGATTTCCGGAACGACAGCTTTTTCATACCTGGTTCTCCTTGAACTGATCTTTGTCCAGCATCTTGATGACCTTGGCGGGATTGCCGACCGCTACAGCGTAGTCCGGCACATCCTTCGTCACCACAGAGCAGGCGCCGACCACTGCGTGTTTTCCGATGCAAACACCGGGCAGGATGGTTGCGCCCGCGCCGATCCAAGCCGATTCTCTGATCAACACCGGCTTGCAGGGCAGCACCATCAGGTCATAAGGGTCGTGGTTATTGGAAATCAACTGCACATTGGCGGCGATCATGGCATGATCCTCTATGGTGATCCCGCCGCGCGCCATTGCCAGCAGGTTGGAATTGATGAGCACATGCTTGCCTATTTTCATAGAGCTGACACACGCGCCGCTCAAAGGCGGGTTAATGGTGCTGCCTTCTCCGAGATTTTCTCCGAAAAGCTCTCGCAAAATAGCGCTGTACTCCTCTGTATAGGGCATGGTGTGATTGAGCTGAAACAACAGCTTTGCACAACGCTGCCCCTCCTTACGGTCCTGTGGATCGGTCTTTCGAATATCGACCCGGATTTCTTCGCACTCCATTTTATCGTCCTCCTTCATCGAACTCAAATTTTTTTGCTCCTGTCTATGTCAGATGCTCTTTCCCATTTCATACGCCTGTTTCAGCGACGGGTGACGGTACACATCTCCTTTATCCCATGTGCCGGTACCGAAAATCACACCGGCTTCCTTTGCACCCGGCAGACAGCGCAGATACCCACGAAAATCTGCCAGCGTCTCGTCGGCGGCGGAATGCTGGGGGTCTGCCGCCGTCACGATCAGGTAAAAGGTCTTATTCCTGATCTCCTGATAACCGGCAAGACAGCGGTCGATCATCGTTTTCATCTGCGCACAGATGGAGTAGAAATACACGGGAGACGCAAGAACGATCACATCCGCCGCCTTGAGTGCATCCAGCACATCCGCCATATCGTCCTTGCGGACACAGGCATGATGCTCCACGCAGCCGTAGCAAGCTGCGCAGGGAGCAATGCTCTTCTCCGCCAGCCGGAGTTTCTGCGTTTCATGGCCGCTCTCCGCCGCACCTTTCAAAAATTCATCGCACAGCACATCGGAATTACCACCCTTACGCGGACTGGAGCTGATGGCAAGTACCTTCATAGAAATTACCTCCATAATTCTTGATGCTGTTATTGTACAGACAAAGAACGAAGCAATCAATTTTGCTTTCAGGGCATTTGAATAAGAAAAACTGATACGAAAAAGCGCTGCTCCGGCTCGGAGCAGCGCGCAGGCACGCTTCTTCAAATTGTGCTTTCAGAAGTTCGGCAAATTCCTCTACATAATAACCGGAATTGTCTTTTTTCCAAAACGCGCAGTAGTTGCGCAGAATGGGCTCCTTACCCCGCACAAGTGAGATACGGGTAATGGATGTGCCTGCCGGTGCTGTCTGACCTGTCCCTTCCACCGGGAGAAATCCCTTTCGCCCGATCACCATCAAACGGGCTTCCTCCAGATTCTCCGCATACAGAAAATCCCCTTGAAGACCGACAATATCGTGGTAGTATTCCCATTCTGTTTTCCGCTGGGCCTCGGATGCAACCAGAATGCAGGGCGTATTTTTCAGTTCCTGCGGCGTGATACACTCCATCTGTGCCAGCGGACTATGGGAGGAAACCTCAATATAGCTGCGGCAGGTCGTCAAAATGAGATTGACATATTCCTCGGAAAATGCCCGCCGTTGATCGTTCAGCACAATATCCGCTTTCCCTGTACGGATCAAGTCATATAGTTCCTCATGGTTGCCGTAAGAAACCGACACATCCACGTCCGCATGCTTTTCCGAAAACAGCTCCAGCGCTTTCTGGAACTCATCACCGATATAACAGCGCAAATATCCGATTTTTAAGGAGGCTTGCTCACCTTTGGCAATTTTAGCGGCTTCGCTGCACATTCTCTCGTAATCCGCCGTCAGGATCAGACTCTTTTGGTAAAAATATGCTCCGGCAGGTGTCAGGGTGAAGGTACGGTTTTTGCGTTCCAGCAGCAGAAAACCCAACTCCCGCTCCAGCGCCTGCACCTGCTGAGAGATGGCAGATTGTGAGATGTAGTTTTCCGCCGCCGCCTCAGAAAAGCTGCTCAGCCGGACAACCGATTGAAAGTATTTGATTTGCTTCAGCATAGTTCATCCACCTCGTCTCCATCTCGATGGCAATCGCTTTTTCCGAAATTCGATTGATTGTAAAAGCAAGTCATTACACAAAATTTTCTTCCAGCATTCGGACAAACTCTTTTGCAGCAGGTGATAAATCTGCAAAATTACGACTGATAATACCAACTTTTATCTGAACAGCCGGAGCAATCCTGCAACTGGACAGTCTGTTGGGAACTGCATGTAAAGCAAAACGTGAAACGATTCCGATACCATTTCCGACTGTTACAAATCGCACTACGGTTTCCGTATCCTGTTGTGCTCTGCAACAATATGAAAATTCTCAAATTGTTATTTAACATATTACTTAATCTGCGTGATTTAAATTCGTAATTTACCTTAATATAATATAGACTATCATAAAATATAAGCAGAAGCAACCCTTCTTGCTGCTATTATTGCACTGCCGAGAGATGGCGTATATGGTGCTGCAAAACGTGCGCAGCAAATAAATCAGCTTGCGTAAAGTTATTACTTTACGCCACAATAACATATCCGAACTTCCGAAGGCGGGAGGCTGACGCTACAATAAAAGCATAACAGACAAGGAGCTGTTTCAAATGGATACCATTATTCCATAGGAACACCGGAACGAGACGGGAGAGCCAGACACATCAGGCATCAGCGAAGTGAATTATATTGGCATATTGCGTTCTAGAAATCCGTTAACTCCGGAACACAATAGCTGATTTGATATTTCAATAATCTCATTAAGAGAAATTCTTTTGCCATCTGCAACCCATTTTCGATAGATTGCTATGCTGGAGCTTTGGATGAACTCAAGCAGAATATCCTGCATGGAAGGATCTAATAACCGAAGCCATGAAGATTGTCCCCATGTTTGGCTCATTACGGTATTTACCATTTTGTTTCTGATAGTATGATAACTGCTGATACAAGTAATTATTTCATAAACGCGTCCTTTTTCTACAGAGTATAGAAAAAACTCTCGATTAATCTTGTCAAGTTCTTCGGGAATTCTATAGTTCTCAACTCGTTTTAGATATTCCTGTATGAATACATTTTGTGTTTCTTCCAATAAATCATCCAAAACATCATAATAACGATAAAATGTTTTTTTGTTGATTCTTGCACGTTCGCAGAGTTCTTTTACAGTTATCTTTTTATAGTCCATTTCACAAAGCATTTCTTCAAATGTACTGTGAATGGCCTCTATTGTTTTTTGAACACGCAGATCTTCTGTACCGTTTATTATCATGTTCGTCAACTCCTTGTTATGTCACTTTTATGTTGAATGAGTGGCATATTCCACTGTTATGAAAATATTGCCCATTGTTTCCGGTCTTGGCAGAGAATATAATGTCAATACAAGAAATAAGCAACTTGCGTTGCATTAAATCGTAGCATAGACGAAGATGAAAGTCAAGAATATATGCTGCAAATCAAAGCAAGGAGATTAAATATGAGTGAAACTACGGAAACCATATCCGCACAGGGAAATGAAATGGGAACACTTCCTGTCGGTAAACTTTTAAGAAAGATGGCGCTTCCCCTGATTTTTTCTATGTTTGTTCAAGTTTTATACGGACTAGTGGACAGCATGTATGTGGCGCGACTTGGAGACTCAGCACTTACAGCAATTTCGCTCAGTATGCCGGTGCAGTATCTCATCCTTGGTGTTGGTATCGGAATTGGTGTAGGTGTCAATTCTGTTTTATCAAAAAAGCTGGGGGAAAGAGATGAGTCGGGAGTTAACCGAGCAGCGGGAAACGGTTTTGTTCTGGTATGGATCGTATCCATTCTCTTTATCATTATGGGGCTGTTTGCAATAGAACCGTTCTATCGGATACAGACAGACATTCTAGAAGTCCTTGATATGAGCATTTCCTATAGTCGAATTATCAGTATTGTTTCCTTTGCAGCGTTACATGAGGTACTCATGGAACGGCTTTTGTCAGCTACTGGAAAAGCAAACCTTACGATGATACCGATGCTGACAGGTGCGATTGTAAATATCATCCTTGACCCAATTATGATTTTTGGATGGTTTGGATGCCCTGCATTTGGAATTGCAGGAGCTGCATATGCTACGGTAATTGCACAGGCAATCGCAGCAATGGTAGGGCTGTTGCTGAATTTGAAGTTCAATAAGGAAATACATTTTCATGGTATGGGTTTTGTGCCGAATGGATCGATCATTGCAGAAATTCTGAAGGTAGGAATTCCGGTTGCACTCTCGCAATGCCTTATTTCTGTAATTTCGTTTGGAATGAACAATATCCTGCTGTCGCTTTCAGCAGTAGCTCCAGGAATTTATGTAATTTATATCCGCTTGCAGAGTTTTGTTATTATGCCTTCCGGAGGTATGAGTACAGCAGGAATCTCAATCATTGCTTATAACTACGGTGCAGGCAATCGAAAACGAATCATGGACACTCTGGAAACAAGCATTTTGGCAAATCTGATTGTTGCCGCCGTTGGTACGGTTGTATTCCTCGCCGTGCCGGAGGTTTTGTTATCTCTGTTTAATGCATCGGAAGCAGTTTTGACAATCGGTGTCCCGGCACTTCGTATTATTGCCGCCTCTTTGCTGTTTACGACAACGACCCAGATCATGACCGGCTTTTTGCAGGCGTTGGGGAGAGGAACCGATAGTTTTGTGATTGCAATTACGCAGGCAATTTTCCTTCTGCTTTCCGCATGGCTTCTGTCGCGGACAGGAAGCGCCGTGCTTGTATGGCTGGCCTTTCCAATTATGGAAGTACTTCGCTTTATCATAGCGGTATTTTTTATACGAACTACTTATAAAAAACAGATTATGAACTTGGAGGTAAAAGCATGAGCCGTAATGTATTGATTGCGTATTTTTCCCATGAAGGAGAAGCATACGCAGCAGGAAAGATTATAACCTTGAAAATTGGCAACACGAGAGTTGCAGCGGAAATGACGGCTGAGATGACTGGAGCCGATTTGCATCGAATCGAAACGATTCAGTCCTATCCGTTTGACTACATGGAAACAGTAGAGATTGCTCAGAAAGAGCAGAAACAGAATGCCCGTCCGAAACTTCAGGAAACAAATCTTGATATGGCGTCCTATGACACGATCATCCTGGGTTATCCTAACTGGTGGGGAACGATGCCTATGGCAGTTTTTACATTCCTCGAACAGTATGATTTCAGTGGAAAAACAATCCTGCCGTTCTGCACACACGAAGGCAGCGGCATGGGACACAGTGAATCTGACATCAAAAAACTTTGCTCGGATGCAAAGCTGGGTCAGGGACTTGCTATTACAGGAAACAGAGTGAATAAAGCACAGAAAGATATAGAAAACTGGCTGAAAAAGGCCGGTATTCTGTAAGAATAAAACAATATAGATATTGGAGGAAAACGACATGAAGCAGACCTATGTAACTTTGAATGACGGAACCAAAATCCCGCAGTTTGGTCTCGGCGTCTATATGATTCCGGGTGACGAAACCACCCGTGAAGCCTGCTTTGCGGCTTTGAAGATGGGCTATCGTCATATTGACACTGCCCATGCTTACCAGAATGAGCGCGGCGTAGGTGCGGCTGTTCGAGAAAGCGGTATCCCCCGCGAGGAAATCTGGATCACCAGCAAGCTGTGGCCCAGTGAGTACGGCGAGGGTAAGACAATGGAAGGCATCGACAAGATGCTGGGCCGTCTTGGCACAGATTATATCGACCTGCTTCTGCTGCATCAGCAGTTTGGCGATTATCTTGGTGCATGGCGCGATATGGAAAAGGCAGTGGCGCAGGGCAAGGTGCGCTCCATCGGTCTTTCCAACTTTGAATCGGAGCGTCTGGAAGAAGTGCTGACCGCCGCCAATATCAAGCCTGCCGTTTTGCAGGTGGAGTGCCATCCGTACTATCAGCAGTCTGCGCTTAAAGAGCGCATCGCGCCCTACGGCACAAAAATCGAGTGCTGGTATCCGCTGGGACACGCCGATGCAGGACTTCTGAATGAGCCTCTGTTTGCCGAGCTTGGTCAGAAATACGGCAAGAGCAATGCTCAGATCATCCTGCGCTGGCACATTCAGGAGGGCAACATCATCTTCCCGAAAACGACCAATCCGCAGCACATGAAGGACAATGTTGATATTTTCGATTTTGCCCTGACCGATGACGAAATGGCTGCGATTCACAAGCTGGACAAAGGACAGCGTTTCTTTACCATGACTCTTGCAGAGCAGGAAGCTCATCTGAGCCAGTTTACTCCGGCAGACTGAAAAGGAGGATACGACAATGGATTTTAACAAAAATCAGAATAAGTCAGTGATTGCCTTGCTTGGCGCTGGCAGTATGGGCTGTGCAATCGCAAAAAGAATTGGTGCAAATAAGACGATCCTGTTAGGGGATATCAGTGAGAAAAATCTGGAAGGACGGGCAAGAGAACTCAGAACCAGTGGTTACATAGTAGAGACACAACAAGTTGATGCGTGTGACACTGCATCTGTACGGTCTTTTGCAGAAAAGGCTGCGGCTCTGGGTTCGGTTAAATATTTCATTGATACGGCAGGCGCATCCCCAAATCAGGCTTCACCGGAACATATTATCAAGCTTGACCTTATCGGCACAGCGATTGCCATTGACGAATTTTCAAAGGTAATTGCAGAAGGAGGCGCCGGACTGGTGATTTCCAGTCAGACTGGATATATGATGCACATATCTGCGGAGAATGAAACGCAGCTTGCAATGACACCTACAGATGAACTGGCAGAGCTTCCGTATGTAAAGAATGAAGCGATGGTCAATTCCGGTGCAGCGTACATTATTGCAAAAAGAGCCAACCATTTACGAGTTCGTACTGCTGCTGCAACGACATGGGGAGATGCACACGCAAGGATCAACACAATTAGTCCAGGTGTAATCGTTACACCTTTGGCTTATGATGAGTTTCATGCTGCCGGGGATAACTATCAGCAAATGATTGATGCTTCACCTGCGCGCAGAGTTGGAACTCCAGAAGAAATTGCAGCAGCGGGTGCTTTCCTGCTCAGTGATGAAGCTGCTTTTATTACCGGTACAGATCTATTGATTGACGGAGGAGTAATTGCTGCGATTGAGAGCGGACGTTACTCCTTGACAATCCGATAAAACGAACAGGACGGAAGAATCATGAAAATGGCATGGAAAAGATTCGGAGGATTATTTCTTTATCTTGTGATGGTATTTTGCCTTGCCGCCTGCGGAAATTCCGCAGAGGGAAGCAGTACGCAAGGTTCTCAGTCTGAAAGCAAATCTGCTATGCAGAGTACATCAGAACGGGATAAAACTGCAAATATAGAGAGCAATGAACATGTATCAGGTGAAAATAAATCTGGAAATCATAGTTTAGTTGCATACTTTTCACTCGCAGGAGAACAGTACGGCGTTGGTGTGATTGAAGAAGGAAACACCAGCATTATCGCCCACATGATCGCAGAGCAGACCGGAGCTGATCTTTTTGAGATTGAGCCGGTTACACCATATCCCACTTCGCACAGTGAACTGTTGGATGTATCCCGAGAGGAAATGGCAAATAATGCCCGTCCGGAAATTGCCGGTACTGTGGACAACATGGATGACTATGACACGATTTTTATCGGTTATCCCAACTGGTGGGGCGATATGCCGATGATTGTCTACAACTTTTTGGAAAGCTATGATCTGTCCGGCAAGACCATTGTTCCGTTCTGCACACATGGCGGCAGCGGACTTTCCGATACTGAATCCACGATTGCCGACATTACGGGCGGCACGATGAAAGACGGTTTCGCAATTCCGGGTACGACTGCTCAGAATGACCGAGATACGGCCAGAAATGAGGTCACGCAGTGGCTGAAGGACGGTGGCTTCGTTGAGTAACCGATATAGGATGCTCACTGCCGTGCTGCTGGCTGCGGGGATGATTGCATCCCTTGCAGCCTGCGGCACTGTGGAGCGGGTAGGCTCTTCTACGCAGGAACAACCATCAGAAACCGCCGTGGAATCTCCACAGATAGATACGGCTGAAAGCAGTTCCAGCAACGAAGCGGATACAGAGCAGACAGAAATAGAGTTATCGTTTGGCGATACCGTTATGACTGCGGAACTTGATGATAGTGAAACAAGCAGGGCGTTCATAAAAATGCTGCCTCTTACACTTACCATGAACCGATATGCCGACCGGGAGTATTACGCAGCACTTGGTGAATTGCCGGAAAACGGAGCTGCCATTGATGATTTTGAAAATGGAGATGTTACCTATTACACCGACGGAAAATCCCTCGCGATTTTCTTTGGCAATGCGGATACATCCTCTCAGGACGGGCTGATCCGCATGGGGCGAATTACCTCAGATTTGAGCCTGTTTGATACATTCGGCGAAAGTGTGGAGGTAACGATCTCGCTTCCGGAAAGTGAGGCGGATATGACAGATTTTGATTTTTCGGTTTTTAACAATGTAGAAATTACCGGCATAAATACATCTAAATTGAGTGCCGATGAACAGGCGGTTCTTTATCAGCAGGCAAGATATTGTCAGGCTATGACCGAAGCTGACACAAAAACCATGGCATCAATCACATCACCGGATATGATTTTTACTCACATGAGCGGCAGGCAGCAGACAAGAGAAGAATATTTTGCAGACATAGCGGACGGCAATCTTCAATACTTCAAGATTGGAATTGAAAATCCGGTGATCAATATCAATGGCAACTATGCGTCTGTGTCCTACACTTCTGTTTTGAACGCAAATGCCTACGGGGCCAGAGGCACTTATCGCATTGATGGAACGCATTGGTATGAGAAGCAGGGCGAGAACTGGATTGCGTGTAATCCGCCGAAGCAGGAACGCGATAGATAAAGATGAATGCGACACAACTGAAGATTATTGGCATTGTCTCAATGACCATAGATCATATCGGCTACTTCCTGTTTCCGCAAATGACAGTTCTGCGCGTCATCGGGCGGCTGGCATATCCGATTTTTGCGTACATGATCGCGGAGGGATGCAGATATACCAGAAACAAAGCGCGGTATTTCTGCATGGTGCTTGCAATCGCCTGCGCCTGTTCAACCGCTGCATATTTTGCGGAAAGAAGCCTGTATCAATCCATATTCACCACATTTTCCTGTGCGATGCTCTTGATCTTTGCGCTGGACGTGGCGGCCAAAACTGCTGAAAGAGCAAGGATCATCCGTTGGGGTGCCAGCGCGGTGATGCTCACATTCTTGTATTTTGCTGTTTTCCAGCTTCAAATGATTCCGGGATTTGAAACGGACTACGGTTTTCTCGGCATCATAACGCCTGTTATTGCGTGGCTGGGACGCAGCAAAGCGGAGAAGCTGTTGGGACTTACCGTCGGATTGTGTTTGCTCTCAGCGGAGCTTGGCGCGGTTCAGTTTTGTTCGCTGGCGGCTGTAGCCTTGTTATACTTCTACAATGGAAAGCGAGGAAATCACAGCTTGAAGTGGGCTTTCTACGGGTATTATCCGCTTCATATTGCCGCACTGTACGGTATTGCACAAATTGCTCCATGGAGAAACTGATATGAAGAAAAAACTGCGTATTGTAATCGACATCGGGATGGTGCTGCTGCTACCGCTGCTGATGGCATATTCACTGGTGGGAGAAGCCGCCCATGAATATCTCGGTATCGGAATGTTTCTGCTTTTCATTGCCCACCATATTTTGAATATTGCATGGTGGAAAAATTTACTTCGTGGCAAGTTCACACCAATTCGGGTTGTCGGAACGGCAGTAAACTTTGCTCTCATTATTATTATGCTGGCACTGCCGATCAGCGGCATTATTTTGTCTCGCCATGTGTTCCGCTTTCTGCACTTCGGAGGAACATCTGCGGCAAGAAGTGTGCATCTGCTGGCGTCCCATTGGGGATTGGTGCTAATGAGCGTCCACGCCGGCATGCACGGCAGCATGATAAGCGGGATGCTCCGCAAAAGCTTCAATATCCGGCAGTCAACCAAGGGTGGAACGTGGGCGCTGCGCCTAACTGCCGTGTTGCTGGCAGTCTGCGGCATCTATGCCTTTGTGAAGCATAAAATCAGCTCGTATCTGTTTTTGCGGACACAGTTTGTGTTTATCGACTTCTCGCAGCCGGTGGCATTGGTCTTGCTGGACTATCTGGCAATCATAGCCCTTTTTGCTATGGTGGGTTACTACACCTCAAATTTCGCCAGAAGCTGATACCGATCGGGCAATGCTGCCTGCAATTATCTACCGATGGTAATCCTCTTATGTGATTGATTTACCTGCATTCAATCATTCCAGCCGATTACAAAAGCCGAAGGGAGAAACTTTTTTACAGAGTTTCTCCCTTCGGACGTCTTTTTGCTTGGAATTTTCTTATAACTTTGAGTAGCCAAACGAATTGACAATGGCTTCAACCGGAACGTTTTTCTGACAGAACGGGCAGGCAGTGCGGTCATACGAAGCGTATCCGGGAATATCCTCCTTGGTGAAAATGGTATTGACAGCAATGCCGTCCATCTGACCGACAGCGCTGAACAGGGTGGCAACACCGCGGATAAGACCGCCATAGTATCCCATGCACTCGATGCCGCGGCGGATGCTGATACCGGTTGTTACCGATGCCAGAAGCAGAATCACGTTTTTGCCGCGTACCATCGGTTCGACATTTTCGCGGAAGAACAGCTGACTGTTTGCTGTGCGCTCCGGCGTGATGACGTAGATGGATTGATGGGCGTTATGGATGGTGTGGCCGGCGCTTTCCAGCTCGGATGCCATGAATGCGCCGATGATTTCCGTGCCGTCCAGACAAACAATGGTGTCAATCGGAACCGGCGTGTGTGCGTACTGCTGGGCGAGTACATGTGCGCACTGCTTCACCTCGCTCAGACGTGATTTCATGGTTGTCAGATCAATGTAGTAGTTGATGTGCGAGTGATTGGTGACGAAATGCCCCGGGATTGCTTTCATCGGAACAACCGATCCATATTTTTTGGATGGAAACTTCACAATTCTGGATTCGAACGAACTCATAGGCTCCTCCTTTTCTGATACACAAAATCATCTTCTGGAATAATTGCACATTTTATCTCATAACATGCGAGTTAAACTATACATAGTATACAACATTGTTACACAATATGCAAGTTCTATCTTTGTGCGCTTATTACTAAACAAAAATAACATTTTGTTCAATAAAGGCGGCGCAATGAGAAATCGGTGTGCAAAGATTCGGGTGTTTGGGCGGGGAATGAAAATACCATGGCACATTGCTGCCTGATATGCTATAATGAGGCTCGAAAACAAACAGCAGGTGGTAAAGAAATGGATAAGGCAACACATTCGCATTTGATAAAGGGATATATCATCACAATTTGCGGCGGACTGGGCTGGGCAATTGGTGGTGCCTGCGGACAGGTTTTATTCCGCGACTGCGGTGTTGATGCGGATTGGCTTGTGCCGATTCGCATGTTTTTGGCGGGTCTGATGGTGTTGGCGATTGCCAAGCTGTGCGGCAAGCCAATCGGTGCGGTCTGGCGGGATAAGGCTTCTATTTTTCCGCTGCTGGTGTTTGCATTGATTGGCACAGCAATGTGCCAGTACAGCTATTACGCGGCGATTCAGTACACCAATGTCGCGTTTGCAACGGTCATGACGTACATGAGTCCGATTGTGATTTTGCTTTTCGTGCTTGTGCACAGTCGAAGACTGCCCAAGCTGTATGAATTGACCAGTGTGATTCTGGTCGCTGTCGGTGCAACACTGTGTGCGACACACGGCGATTTATCGGCGCTGGCTGTGCCGCCGATTGGTCTGGCATGGGGACTCATCAGCGCGGTCTGCTTTGCATTTTATACGCTGTGTCCACGACGCCTGATGCAGAAATTTGACGTCATGAGCATTGTCGGCTGGGGAATGACGATTGGCGGCGGCATGATGCTGCTGATTTTCCGCCCGTGGACAAGGCAGGGGGTACAGTACAGTGCAAAACTGTTTGTACTTATGGCGATCGTGATTGTGTTCGGAACAATCCTCGCATTTAATTTGTATCAGACCGGCTGCAGCATTGTCGGCAGTATGGTGGGCGGCGTGCTGTCCTCCGTAGAACCGGTGGCATCTGTGATTATCTCCGCGTTTTTGCTGCATACGAGCTTTGTCGTGCAGGATTTTGCAGGCTTTGCGCTAATTCTCATTACGATTCCGATTATGACACTCGGAGACTATCGGGAAGTTCGGGCACAAGGCAAATAATTCTGGAGAAACAGCTCCAAACGGCGTATAATAGAATCATAAGAATACACCGATAATGGGAAAGGAGACGATGGCATGAAAAAATATCGTCGCATTTTTGTCGTTGTATTGGATTCGCTCGGAGCGGGAGCGATGGATGATGCTGCACAGTACGGCGACGCCGGAACAGACACCTTGGGACATATTTCGGCATCCGTTGAGCAATTTACCATTCCAAACTTGCAAACATTGGGTCTTGCGAATCTGCATCCGCTCAAGCAGGTTGCGCCGGTCGAGCATCCGCTCGCGCGGTATACGACGCTGCGGGAAGCAAGCTGTGCCAAGGACACGATGACGGGACACTGGGAAATGATGGGCTTACGCACGACGGTTCCGTTTCGGACATTTACGGACACCGGTTTTCCACCGGAGCTGATTGCAGAGCTGGAAAGACAGACAGGGCACAAATGCATTGGCAACAAGAGCGCAAGCGGCACAGTCATTTTGGACGAGCTGGGCGAGGAAGAAATTGCCACAGGGCATATGATTGTGTATACCTCTGCGGATTCTGTGCTGCAAATCTGCGGCAATGAGGAGACCTTTGATTTGCAGGAGCTGTATCGCTGCTGTGAGATTGCACGAAAAATCACGATGCGTGACGAGTGGAAAGTCGGACGTGTCATTGCGCGTCCGTATGTCGGCAAAAAGCGCGGCGAATTTGTACGCACGAGCAATCGGCACGATTACGCTGTCAAACCCACCGGACGCACGGCGCTCAATGTCCTGAAAGACGCCGGATTTGATGTGATTTCCATTGGAAAAATCAACGATATTTTCGTTGGAGAAGGCATCACCGAGGCGCAGAAGTCCAAAAGCTCCGTGCACGGTATGGAGCAGACCATTGCGATGACGCAGCGCGACTTCACAGGTTTGTGTTTTGTCAATCTTGTGGATTTTGACGCGCTGTGGGGACATCGGCGCAATCCCGTTGGCTATGCACAGGAAATAGAACGGTTTGACAAGAAACTGGGCGAGCTGCTGCCGTTGCTGCGCAAGGAGGATTTGCTGATTTTGACTGCAGATCATGGAAATGACCCGACGCACACCGGCACGGATCATACACGGGAGCGCGTGCCGTTCCTCGCATATTCTCCATCCATGCAGGAGGGGAGAAGGCTGGAGGAAAAGCCCACGTTTGCCGTAATCGGCGCGTCTGTTTTGGACAATTTTGACCTTACCATGCCGGAAAATACGATTGGAACCTCGATTTTGCCGGAACTCATTTGATGGAACCCCCCGCTGTACTCCAGCGGGGGTTTTCATACTCATACGAAACAATCTATTGACAATAAAAATTTACCGTGCTAAAATATGTAGCATACTACAGTTAGGAGGCGAAGTAATGAGTGATTGCGGTTTGCACGCGGATGATTTGGGCTATCTCATCAAGCAGATCAGTGACAAAATGCGGGCGAATGCAGACGCCGCGTTTCGCAAACATGGGCTGACCTATTCGCAGGTGCACGTGCTGAGTTTTGTACAGGCGTGCGGCGGCAGTGCGACGCAGAAAGAAATTGAAATCTACTTAGATGTATCGCACCCGACCATCGTTGGCTTGGTATCGCGCTTGGAAAAAGCCGGATTTGTGACCTCACATGTGGATGAGAACGACCGGAGAAATAAAATTGTTTGCGTGACAGAAAAAGCACAGCAGACGCGCGAAAGTTTGGAAAAAGGGCGCGAAGAAACAGAACGACGGCTGGAACAAGCGCTGGGACAGCAAGAGCGTGAACAGCTCATGCATTTGCTCAGCCGGCTGAGTCAAGTTTTGTAATCAAAAGAACGGTATAGAAAGGAGATTGCATTCATGATAAAAATGTTAATGGGCAGCATCCGGCAGTACAAGCGGGAATCCTTGCTGTCTCCACTGTTTGTCGCGCTGGAAGTGGTTCTGGAATGTCTGCTTCCGCTCGTCATGGCAAGCATGATTGACAATATGACAGGCGACAGCATGGCGCCGATCATCAAGTATGGCATTGCGCTGGCATGCATGGCAATGCTGTCACTGCTGTGCGGTGCACTGGCCGGCAAGTATGCGGCAACCGCATCGTGCGGCTTTGCAAAAAATTTGCGGCAGGACTTGTTTTTCAAAATTCAGGATTTTTCCTTCGCAGACATTGATACATTTTCTACTTCTTCGCTGGTGACGCGTATGACCACGGACGTCACCAATGTACAGAACGCCTATCAGATGATTGTCCGTGTGGCAGTCAGAACGCCGCTTATGCTGATTTTCTCAGTCATCATGGGCATGTCCATCAGTGTGCGTATCTCGCTGATTTTTCTGGTGATGATTCCGATTATCGGCGGCGCACTGCTCGGCATCGCATGGCATGTGTTCCCGATTTTCAAACGGATTTTTAAGAAATATGACCGTATGAATGAGTCGGTACAGGAAAATATCGCGGGCATTCGCGTGGTAAAATCCTTTGTTCGAGAGGATTACGCGCGAGAGAAGTTTTATGCACAGTCGGAATCTGTACGCCGTGATTTTACACACGTAGAAAAGATTCTGGCACTCAATTCGCCGATTATGATGTTTGGTATTTATGTTTGCATGCTGCTCGTCAGTCTGGTTGGTGCCAATATCATTATTTCCTCGCACGGCAGCGCACTGACAACCGGCGAACTCTCCTCGCTCATCAACTATGGCGTTCAGATTCTGGCATCCATGATGATGTTCTCGATGGTATTTGTCATGTGCATGATGGCGGCAGAACCGGTTCAGCGTATCACAGAAGTGCTCAAGCATGAAAGCGTATTGGAAAATCCGGAAAACGGCAAAAAGACCCT
>OQVL01000590.1_pt1 | contig 19809 bp, 39 predicted proteins | sample 1691501 | NCBI WGS metagenome assembly OQVL01 (sample SAMN03418253, study PRJEB22391) | human gut metagenome | biome: human-gut; feature: organic feature; material: feces | host: Homo sapiens | place: Tanzania | collected 2013-01 | reverse complement strand
GCTGGCATCATTGAACAATCAGGATTATAAAGGAGAAATTTTGCAGCAGGATGCCGTAAATTGTGAAGTGTTAAATATTCAAGATGCAGAAAATATATTTGATTGCATTGGATATAAGGAAATTATGACTATAAAAGAAAAACATTTCTCATATTACAAAGGAGACTTTAAAATTATAGTAAAAATACTTTCTGAAAATAATATCTTAATTGAGGCAGAAACTAACGAGGAATATAGGACAATAGAGAAATTAAAGAAAGAGATAAATAATACCAACATTCCATTTGATCATTCTAATTATTTTGTAAAAAAAGCAGAAGAAGAATTAGAAAAAATAAAGAACGGAGAATGTTAATGAGTGAATATTGGGATGTTTATGATAAATTTAGAAATAGAACAAATAAGATAATACAAAGAGATAGTGCTGAACGACTAAAAATTGGAGAATATCACATTGTTGTTACTGGAATTATTGAAAATTCTAATAAACAAATTTTAATAACTAGAAGGAATAAAAACAAAAAGTTATATCCTGGATTATGGGAATGCACAGGAGGTTCTGCAAAAACAGGAGAAAGTTCCATAGATGCTATAATAAGGGAAATAAAAGAAGAAATTGGAATTGAATTTATACAAGAGGAAGGAAAATTTTTAGGGACAATACAGAAAAAAAATTATTTTAGAGATGTATGGAAATTTAAAAGAGATATATCCAAAAAAGATATTTATTATAATGATGGAGAAGTAATTGATTCCAAATGGGTTTCGCTAGATGAATATGTTGGTTTATATAATAAAGGAGAAGTAGCACCATCAGGTGATTTTGTTATAAAAATGTTAAAAGAAAAAGAATTGGAGGAAGAAAGATAATGGGGATTCAAAAATCTAATTTAAATGAGCAGATTATAAAGGATTTGATAAATAAAAATTATGGCATAGAGATAATGGAAATTGAAAAAATAAATAGAGGCACAGCAAATATATTCAAAATCAAATCCAATGACAAAGCATATATTTTAAAGGAATTTAGCGAAGGAAGAACAGAAGAATCAGTAATAAAAGAAACCAATATAATTAACTTTTTAAAAGAAAGAGGAATAAATGTTCCTGTTTATATAAAATCAAAACAAAATAGTTTTTATATTAAGTTTGAAAATAGAATAATAATTTTACAAGAGTGTATAGATGGATATACAATGGAAAATAATACAGGTGATTATCAAAAGACAATTGAGAGTGCAAAAATATTAGGAAAAATGAAAGGATGAATGTACCACAATGGATGAAACTTGCGTAAAAAAAGAGGTTATTACTGACAGATACGCCATCTATAACGGCGATAGCTGCGAGATTCTGCCTGGTATCCCATCAAACAGCGTACACTTTGAAATCTACTCACCGCCTTTTGCATCGCTATACACATACTCGAACAGCGAACGCGATCTTGGGAACTGCAAGTCTGATAGCGAGTTCTTTGAACATTTCGAGTTCATCATCAAGGAACTTTACCGGGTTCTGATGCCGGGACGTATCATGGCCGTTCACTGCATGAATCTCCCAACCTCAAAGGAAAGAGATGGATACATCGGGATCAAGGACTTTCGTGGCGATCTGATTCGCGCATTCCAGAAAGCCGGCTTTATCTACCACTCAGAGGTATGCATTTGGAAGGACCCTGTGATCGCCATGCAGCGGACGAAGGCACTTGGGCTTTTGCACAAACAGCTAAAAAAAGATTCCTGCATGTCCAGACAAGGTATTCCGGATTATCTGGTTGCGATGCGCAAGCCGGGGGAAAACCCTGAAAGAGTCGAGCACACGAACGAATCCTTCCCAGTTTCCATCTGGCAGCGGTATGCATCTCCAATTTGGACGGACATCAATCCATCCGATACGCTGCAGGCAAGCTCTGCCCGCGAGGAAAAGGACGAGAAACACGTCTGCCCTTTACAGCTCACCGTCATTCGCCGCGCACTGAATCTGTGGTCGAATCCCGGCGATACGGTTCTCAGTCCGTTTATGGGCATCGGATCTGAGGGCGTTGTGGCCTTGCAGAACGGCCGCAGATTTGTCGGTGTGGAGCTGAAACCGAGTTACTACGAACAGAGCGTGAAGAACTGCGCGGCAGTCACGGAGACAACACAGGAAAGCCTGTGGTGAGATGCGTACAACTAAGAAGCAAAGCAAAACAGCGGGGCGCGATTCCAAGCGCTCCGCTGATTTTCTTTCCCACTTGGTTGACATAAAATTGTACAAAAAACATTTGTTGCCGCTTGTAGAATGAGAATTAGGAGGGGATACACGATGAATGACAAACGGAGCACAGTTCGGATGCGGTATACGGGAAAGACCGGATACCACGGACTCAGGCACGGAAAGGTCTATGCGGTCAGCATCGTCAGCATGTACGGAAAGTTTTGGGTAGAGGTCGGAGAAAATGCCATTGCGTATGTTTCGCTCACGATGCTCTGCCGGAACTGGGCAGACGTTTAGAAGGAGGAACGGTATGAACGACTGTGAGAGGATCGTTGCCTACTGCAAGGAGCATGGCTCCATCACACAGATGGAAGCAACGCGTGAGCTGGGGAACACCCGTCTCGGCGCAAGAATTTGGGACTTGAAGCATCGCGGATATGAGGTCACGGACGTATGGGAGAACGGAACGGACAGGTTCGGAGACGCGACGCGATACAAGCGATATTTTGTGAAGGAGGCAGCGAAACGTGTCGAAGCACTGTGAGGGATGTGTATGGTGGGAGGACTTCACATGGGCCTGCTGCAACGGAGACAGTCCGCATTGCGCAGATTTTGTAAACTGCGGATGTGAGTTTTTTGAACGGAAGGAGGACGTCGAATGCCGGAGCGAAAAAGAACAGAAGCCGTAACCGCACGGGAGGAGCTTGCGGCGCCGCAGAAAACGTGCATGGGATGCGAGTCGTGGGACAAGTTCAGCTGCTTCAACGCGGAAAGCCGGTTTTTTGGTGGTTCGGTTGACTGCGGGTGCAGATTTTACAAGAGGGAGGCGAAGGAAAAGTGACGCAGATGGAGGGTACAGCGGAAAAGCCGATGGCACAGGTCAATGCATTCATGAATCAGGATGCAGAGGCAACACAGGCTGAAAACGCCGTGGAGCATCCGACGCATTATTGCCATGGCTCCATTGAGTGCATTGATGCGCTGAATGCGATGGTCGAGGGATGGGATGATCCGGTGGCGGCGGTGCTGGCATGGCAGACGGTCAAGTACATCTGGCGGCATCCGTTCAAAGGGAAACCGCTGGAGGACATCCGGAAGGCACAGTTTTATCTTGCACGGATGGAAGAGCGATATCTGGAAAGCGAGGCAGAGAAGAAGTGAAGGTGTTTTTGACATTCCTTGCGGTATTCTCGGATATCGTGTGTATGGTCGGCGGGATCATATTTCTGAAAGCCGGATACAAGTGGAGAGGATTCCGCAGCAGCCACGAGATGGTGTGCTACGCCGCCGTGGGGATCTCGCTTCTGGCCGTTTCAATCGGCGTGATGCTCCTGCTCCTGAACGGCATGTGACTGTAAGGCCGCAGAAGCGGCCTCAAGGCGAATTTGGATTTCGATGATAAAACTAACGCTGGAACACATCAACGTGGCGTGTGGCCGAGCGTGCGGCTCGACGCGGTGCAAACTAGAAAATGGAGGATTGGAAATTGCTGAATGAAGTTTTATTGCAGGGCCGGTTCGTAAAGGACCCGGAGCTGCGCAGGACGCAGGCAGGGGACGCGGTAACGTCCTTCACACTGGCCGTGGAACGGGATATCCCGAACAGAGACGGAACGAGGGAGACGGACTACATCGACTGTGTTGTATGGAGAAAGACGGCGGAATTCGTGGACAGGAACTTCACAAAGGGCAAGATGTCTATCGTGAGGGGAAGGCTTACGATCCGGAAGTTTGAGGACAAGGACGGAAATAAGCGCTCCAAGGCCGAGGTCGTGGCGGACAGCGTTTATTTCGGCGAAAGCCGGAGCGGCAAGAATCCGCCGGTCCACGAGAAGATGGCAGAAAATGGGACGACGCAGGTCGAGGAGGTTTTCACGCAGATCGATGAAAGCGGACTGGATCTGCCATTTTGAGGGGGATAAAGAATGGACATGAATTATGAAGTGGTTCTCATAGATGCCGCTACTCTTGATGACGTAAGAAACAAAGACATTGTGAAAATCAATCTTGGCGTGTTGACCGAGGAAGAGTATTGGACGGTCATGGAGATATGCGCGAATGCTGGTCTTTCAACGATCGTGCGTCCACATCCGGAGAAAACCGAAGGAGCCGACGAATGGAAGTAAAAGGATGCCCGTTTTGCGGAGAAAATGAAATGATTGAGCTGCGTAGCAGGAGATGTTCGGCAAGATACATGGGATGGATCGTTTTTGTCACATGCGAAATGTGCGGCGCACAATCTAAAGTTTTCTCATGCAGCGAAGATCCATCTGAAAGCGAATGGCAGAATGATGTCTGCTACAAAGCAATCAAAGCATGGAACAGACGTGATAAACCACACAAGAGGTGACAGAGAGTGGCCGAAAAAAGAATGTTCACAAAGGCAATCATAGATAGCGACGCATTTCTTGAAATGCCGCTTTCCACACAGGCGCTATATTTCCACTTGAACATGCGAGCCGACGATGACGGGTTTATCAATAACCCAATGCGCATTACAAGCTATGTCAATGCGTCCGCTGACGACCTCAAAATATTGCTTGCAAAACGTTTTATCATCAGATTCGATTCTGGGGTAATCGTTATTAAGCATTGGCGAATGCACAACACGCTCAGAAGTGACCGGTATCACCCAACCGACTATCAGGACGAGCTGTCACTGCTATGCGTCAAAGAGAATAAATCGTACACGGAAAAAACGCCGGAGTTTTATCCAAGCAGTACACAGCCCGAACAACCAGAGCGGTTGCCAAGTGGTTGCCAATCTGGCAACCATGGCAACCGAGGTTTAGGTTTAGGTTTAGGTTTAGGTTTAGACTTAGAAGAGGTTAAGGAAGCATCTAACGATGCTTCTTGCGCGGAGCCGGAAAAATCCGCCTCCACGCCGCCGGTGATCTCGCTTATCCTGCATGATAACTCATACTTCGATGTCACGAACGACGATTACGTCAAATGGAAAGAACTGTACCCAGCTGTTGACGTTATGCAGGAGCTTCGGAAGATGGCCGGATGGTGCGACTCCAACAAGACTAAGCGAAAGACGCGGCGCGGGGTACGGGCATTTATTACGGCATGGCTTGCAAGAGAGCAGGATAAGGGCGGCAGTTCCAGAAAAACAACGCAGTCCCTGAAAAATGCCGTACCAACTGAATACGGATCACCGGAGGATTTCTACAAATGACGCTTGGGATGGATGAACTCATGAAGCTGCGTGCACAGAAGCAGGCGGAAGCCCCTTACATCCCGGATGAGGACAACAGACGCGGATATGCGGCGCTCATGCGGAATACCGCAAAGAAGGTTCCTGCGGACTTGGCGAACACAGAAACAGGCAACGATGGATTTCTTTACTGCACAATCTGCGGAGGAAAACGGCAGACGAAGGTCGATCTTCCGGATGGAACGACAATGAAAGCTCCGTGCCTTTGCAAGTGCATGACGGAAAAGGCCGAAGAATCCGTCCGGATGCAGGCAGAAAAGGAACACGCGATGGAGATTGCGGACCTGAGAGCAGCTGCTTTTGCCGGAATGGACAAATGCATGGCGAACTTTACGTTTGCAGCAGATGACCGTGCAAACCCGAAGGTATCCGCAGGAATGCAGAGCTATTGCGAGAATTTTCCAAGGCTCCGGAGAGACGGGAAAGGGATTCTCCTTTACGGGAATGTCGGGACGGGGAAAAGCTTTTTTGCGGCGTGCATCGTGAATGAACTGGTTTCCAAGGGATACAGATGCCGAATGACGAGCTTTTCGAGGCTCACGAACCAGATCAGCACGATTTGGAACGGGAAGATGGAATTCATCGACGAGCTGGCGAAGCTGGATTTGATATCCATAGACGATCTCGGCGTTGAGCGCGACACAGAGTACATGAACGAGCATATCACGACCATCGTCGATACGCTTTATCGGGCAAAGGTACCCATGGTCATTACCACAAACTTTACACCGAAGCAGATGACGGAGGAATACGACATGCGAAGAAATCGCATCTATGACAGACTCCTGGAAAGATGCTATCCCGTCATGATGGTCGGCGAAAGCCGGAGAAAGAACATGGGCCGGAGCGACTGTAGAGACATGAAAAAACTTTTGGGGGTGTAAGACATTTGGCGAGGATGCCGCAGCACTTTGACAAAAGATGCCCTTGCACGGCAGAGTGTGCGAAAAGAAGCGCGGAATGCCGGAAGGAATGCAAGGAATATGCCGCATATGCGGAAATAAAGAGGGCGGAGTATGCAAGAAAACTCAAAAATGAGCAGGAACGGCGTATCCGCACCGGCGCTTCGGAGGCGCAGAAAAGCCGCGCCAGAAAGCGCCAGCGTGACGCGAAGGCGGCCGGAGGGCGCGTGCGATGAAGAATTTCAAAATCGTCCGCGCTTTCGACGGAAAGACCATGATGGCGACGGAACATGAGTCGTGCGTCTATGACGATGATACGATCCGCTCCATGATGAAAAACGGGTACAAGGCATATATGGACGGCCGAGTCTACCGGCCGTCAGATGGGGGAAAAAGAAATGATTCAGGTAGGACAAACCGTAAAGCAGTTCGTTAATTTTTCGCCGGATAAAATGGAAAGCCGGCCGGCAGACAAGGAAGCACTCTACGGAACAGTGATCTATGTACATCCCAATAGACGTTTTTACACGGTAGAATTCACCATGTGGAATGGAAGCAAGATCCGCGCGTGTTTCCGGGAGGGTGAATGATGGGCATGACCTTCGCTCAGAAGCAGAAGGAACAACTGCAGGAGTACCTTCAAATCGGGTTTGAATCTGGCTGTCAGAAATACGCCGACCTGTACGGAGCGGCTCTTGCAATGGATGGATACGGCCCGGAACGGCTTTACAAGCTTGCCGTGAAGGTCGCGGAGCTGGATGCAGAACTCGGAGATGCATGGGGATGCGGGAACGAATCCGATGTTTTGCAGGAGAAACTTGACCGAATCCTGAAAAAGGGATACGGAGAACGTTTTCAGCCGTTTTACGCCAGAAACGAGCATATCAAAAAATTCAATTACAAGGGGAGAAAAGCATGATGAACAGCGCGATTGAGAAAGGTTTTGCGGGCTTGGAGGCGGCAGAAACCGGAAGCAAAGCCTGCGCATATTGGAAAGGTTTCCTGGACGGCATAAATGCGCAGATGGCGGATATCTTGAAAATGATGATGGATAACGGTACTGCGCCTAAACCGGCGATTGATTTTGTAACGCCGGAAATTCAAGTTCCGCTCATGTTGGAGGATTGCGCAATCATGCCGGGTTACGCGCACGACGCGGACGCTGGAATGGATCTGCTTGCAGCAGAAGAGAAAGTCATACTGCCGCATTCGCGCGGAACGGTGCGGACGGGCATTCATATGGCAATCCCGGAAGGATACTTCGGCGCGATCCGCGCAAAGAGCGGACTTCTAAAATCGTTCGGGATCTTATGCTCCGGTACTGTAGACTCCGGATACACGGGGGAAATCATGGTCACGCTGGTCAACACGAGCGGAGAAGCGTTTGGCGTTTCCAAAGGACACAAAATTGCGCAGATGATTTTGATTCCGTTCCAGCACGCGAATCTCAAGCGAGTGACCACGCTCGATGAAACGCCGCGCGGAGATCACGGATTCGGGAGCAGCGGAAGATGACATGGGACGAGATGGACGGACTTGAACGCGCAATGTCGTTCAAAAAATTGCAAAAGCTGTTTCAAGAAGCCATGGAGCGCGAGTATGAAAGACTCGTATCCGAAGCGAAAGAAGCGCAAACGAGTCCATTCCCTGATCTCATGGATGAATCAAAATTTCAGTTTGGCTACGGGAGACCAATGCAGATCATCCCGGATGGCGAATGGAAACTGATAAAATCACTGAAAGCGGGTGAAAAGCGTGAGAGGTGATTACTACCAACGCGCCACGGCATTTTTTGAGAGCTATTTTGAAGTCCCTGCGTCATATTATGAAAAGGGAACGGCGAGGCTCAAGACGGAAGCGATTCGGGATCTCATGGAACAGCTGATAGAACAGCAAGTGTTTGTCGATGAAAAGGATATTCGGCGGGAAGCGCTTCTAGACTACGATGTGGTGCTTCCTACTTTGTAAACGGTCCGAAATGTAGAAGAGGGGGTCGGAATTGAAGAAGAACGCAAAAATCAGGGTGTGCAGCTATGCGAAAAGGAAAGACGGAAGCCTGATTGCAATTGAAGATCTCCATTACGAAGAACGGCAGGCGTTTGCAACAAAGGCCACGCTTGCGTTCATGAACGAGCTTTACGCAGGGAAAGCGAAATTTTTCGATTGTAGCAGCGCTCCGAACGGATCGGTACATGCGCCGTGAATGAGATATGACACGAAAATATGGGAAACGCGCAGCGGTTAAGTTCGCTGCGCGTTTTCATTTGCGGTGGAATTGTAGGCTTCTGGTATCTGGACCTCCGGACGTCAATAGACTACAATTTTAGGTATGGAGAAAAAAGTCAGATTTCATAGCGGTATACAATGGAAAGAAGCATGTTTTGCTTATCGAAAGTGCAGGTGTCAATGATGCGTTTGACGGCGTCGTACTTTTTCGAGATTGGGGCGTCGGATTCCAGCGTTTCCAAGGTACGTTTGATGGAATCCTTCATGGAAACCTCAGTGGATGCTCCGGACGCGGATTCTAGGGTGGACAGCTCCGCGTCGATCTGGTCGATCTCTTTCTGGATGGATGCCTTGATTGCGGCGTAATCCTCAAGGGAGTCGATGCCGTTCATGTAGGCATCGCGCGAACGCGCGAGGCGCGACAACATGCGGTCACGGTTGCGGCGGAGCTGGCCGGCGCGCGTGTCCTGCGGCTTTGGTATGTCGATAATCTGGTAGGAGATTTCAGAAGAAAACGAAAAATCGTGACGCAACTGCTGGATAAAGGATTCCTCGATCAGCTCCACGGCAATGTGCTGCGAGGTCTTACACGAACCACGCGCATAATTGTTGCACTTCAAAAAATGCGGCTGGGACCAGATAAGGGTTGCACCGCAGGATGCACAGCGGACGATGCCGCAGAGCCAGTGCTTGCGGTCGGAGGATGGACGGCCATGGTATGCCCATTGGGATTTCAACTGCTCGACGCGGAGCTGGGCGGCCTCCCATGTCTCTTCGTCAATCAGAGGCTCGTGAGCGCCTTTGGCGCAGATGATGTTTTCGTTATGGAAGTCCCGGCGGGTACGCCCGGCCGGATTCCAGCGAAGCTTTCCGATGTAAACGGGATTGCGGATGATGTATTCCACTGTGCGGTTTTCAAAGCGGCTCCCGCGATGCGTTTTGATGCCTCTGGAATTCAGGTCCTGCGCGATGGGGTAAAAGCCCTCGCCGGAAAGAAAACGATGGAAAATCTCTTTGATGAGTTCCGCTTCCTCGGGGACGGGAACAAGCACGCCGTTTTCGACCTTGTAGCCGAAGGAAGCGGTGGATTGCAGGACGCCGTTCTTCGCGTTGACGGTCATGGAGCGCTTGACCTCTTCCGAAAGGCGGACGGAATAGAATTCGTCCATCCACTCGATGATGCGCTCGATCAGACTTCCAAAGGGGCCGGCGATCAACGGCTCGGAGACGGAAATCACGTCAACGTTGCATTTCGAGCGGAGAATGGATTTGTAGAAAATGGACTCTTCCTGATTCCGGGCAAATCGGGAATATTTCCAGACGATGATGACGCTGAATGGATGCACGGGGTCCTTCGCGGCGGCGATCATGCGCTGAAAGCCGGGACGTTTATTTGCCGCACGGCCGGAAACACCATCGTCGTGGAAAATGAATTCGCTGGGGAGAAGCATATTGTTTTTCGCGGCGTATTCCTTCACCTTTTCAAGCTGAGACTCCGGGGAAAGGTCGGTCTGATCCTCTGTGGAGACGCGGATATAGGCAGCCGCGACGGTCAAATCAGTGTTTGCCATGCGCTTGCACCTCCGAAAGCTTCTGGATGGCTTCGTCGCGTTCACGCATGACACGCAGGAACTCCTGCTTCAGGGCATAGAAGGTATCGGCGCAGACTCCGAGACGCGGTGCAAGACGAATGTTCTCGTCCAGACTGTCCAGAACGGCTTTATCACGTTCGCTGTAATTGCTCAAAGAAAAGACCTCCAAGAAAAAATATGTAACGGAGTTAAAGGAAAAATCACTTTTTACGAAGGAGCCGGAAAAGAAACCCACAGATAGACAGGAATGACGCGGCAACCAGTCCAATCGCGATCCATGCAAGAATACTGACGTTCCCGTTCCGAATAAGGCCGTCGGTTGGAACGCTGGAATCCCAAATGATATAGAAAAGAAGCGTAAACACAAGGACTGCGCAAAGGCCGACAAGCAAGAAAACGGTATATCTGAGTCCTTTGTTCTGAGACCGGAGCATCTCGGTCGTCTCTTTCTGGTGCTCGGTATCACAAATAGCCACGTTCAGAGCGCCCTTGATTTCAGAGAGCCGCGTTTCCTTTTCATGGTTTTGCAGTTCCAGGCCGTGAAGCTTCTCAGCAATCTCCGGTGCGCATTCGGAAGAAGCGGATAGGCCGAACAAATCGTCGATAGACAGGTCAAGCGATTTGCAGATGGCTACGGCATAATACAGTTTCGGGTCGGTCTGGGAGCCGTCACAGAGACGGTCAACAGCGGACTTAGAAACGCCGGAAAGCGCGATCAGGTCATTGTTCGTATAGCCCTTTGCAGCCTTGGCACGCTTGATGCTGGGCTGAAATTCCGCGATATATGGGGCTAACTCCTGAATTGCACTCATTGGGTATAACCTCCATCGTATGATTTCACGATTTTCACGGTTTTCACAGAAGATAGGTGTGAAAATCGCAATAGATGCGATAAAAACGCAAAACTGCATCTGTACGGATCTCTGCGCTTCTGCTACGATGTAGGTGTAGCAGATCGGTGGACAAATGAGGTGGTCTGACGTAAGGCTCCGCCGCCTGTGCCAGAGGCGGCGGGGCTGACGGAGTACCATAGCACAAAATGAGTCCGATAAACGGGATGATTCTGAATTTGTGCTATAGAAAAATGAAATGGAAATTTGTGCAATATGAGCGATTGCATTTTTGAAACTTCCGTTCTAAAATATAAACACGGCATAGATATCTGGAAACGAATGAAACAGGAAAGGATGCATGGTACGATGAAGTCTGGAAAGGAAGCAGCAGTGGACATGAACGAAGATCTTATAGAGGTGCTGATGGAAGTAAAGGATAGAAAGCGGTTTATTCGGTTTCTGAGTTTTTGTGTTCCGCTTCTGAATAGAGACGAGCCAGTTCGAGCAATTTGGAACGAGTGGATGCGGAAAGCTGGCTGAAAATATGAACCATTTCCATAACCTCGGCGTCGTTGCTGACGTCGGGGTTATTTTTTTGCACTTGCGCACCGCCGATCAGTTCCTCTTCGGAGACACCGAAATATTCGCAGAGCTGAATGATCGTCCGGGGCTGCGGCGTCGTTTTTCCATCGGCCCAATTGCGGATCGTCGTTTGCGAGCAATGCAGGTCATTTGCCATCTTGTAAGCGGACAAGCCGCGCGCACGCATCAGTTCTTTCAGTTTTTGTGAAAATTCCATAAAAAGATACCTCCAAATTTGGATAGTGATTTTACTCCAATAGGGTTGCATATGCGTCAATAATGGTGTAAAATATGGAGCATAAGACAAGCCCAAATAATCAAAGCACGTTATGGCGCTTTGACTGGTTGATGGAGTAATTCTGTATTGGACGTTCAGAATTTTACTACTCCAACTTGTGCTTTGTCAAGAGGATTTGGGGGTGAAATTGTGAACTTTTCTGAAACACTGAAAAGATTGATGGAGACGAAGGGAGTTTCCAAGTACAGACTTGCGAAGGATCTCGGCGTCAGTCAGTCGTCGGTGGCAAATTGGCTTTCCGGAAGAAAGCCGCATCCATTCATGGTAGACAAGGTTTACGCCTATTTTGGCCGTTCGGCTACAGAAGTCAGCTCCGGACGAGGAAAGACACGGGAGATTGAGGTATGAAGCCGGATGAATGGGAGGAATTATGCCGTACTTGAATGGAAAACAGTCGGTTTTGATCCGGAAGCACTTTGATGACCGCGAAAGCTGGCTGGAAGGGCGGCAGGAGTTGGGAATCGGAGGCTCAGACGCGGCGGCGGTATGCGGGCTTTCTCCGTGGACATCACCTGTAGAGTTATGGAAGATCAAGACCGGGCAGAAAAAGGCCAAAGATCTTTCGGCCAACGCGGCGGTGGAACGCGGCGTTCGGATGGAGCCGGCGCTCCGTGAACTGTATGCGGCGATGAATCCGCAGATGGAAGTGAAGCATTATCCGTATGACATTCTGTCACAGCTCGAACGGCCGTGGCTCACGGCGACGCTTGACGGAGAACTGACCGATGAGAACGGGCGGCAGGGAATCTTGGAAATCAAGACCGGCCAGCTCATGAAAAAGGCCGACTATGACAAGTGGGCGGACGGGAATGTGCCGGTCTACTATCTGACACAAACCTGCTGGCAGCTGCTGGCGACCGGTTGGGATTTCGTGGATCTGTTCGCGGCGCTTCAGGATATACGCGGAGACTGGTCGATCAGGACAAGGCGTATCGAACGCGCCGACCATGAGGAGGATCTTGCGTGGCTGCTGGATAAGGCAGAAACGTTTTGGGGCTATGTGCAGAAGCGGCAGATGCCGCCGATGACACTGAGTTTATGAAAAAATGGAGGGAAAAAATGATCGTAGAGGTGAAATTTTTTCGCAAGAGTGCGATGGCTTACGTCGGACGGGGGTACAGCTATGACACGGAAATGCCGCTGAAGGTCGGCGACCGTGTGATCGTTCCGGCGGGAGGCGGAAAAAATCGGGCAATCGTTACGGCGGTGAATGTGCCGGAAGAAAACATCCATCCGGATTTTTTCCCGCTGAAGAAGATCGAGGAGTATGACGTGCCGGAGGTGGATGGCTGATGGAAACCACCGAGATCCGGATGATAACCGACCTCGACAAGGCCATTCCACAGAGTCTGGACTTCAACTTTGAGGAAGTCAAGGCGTGGCTGGCGGAAAATCTGGCGGCGTACAAGTCGATGGTGGTCACGGAGGATACCATCGGCGCGTCAAAGGCCGACAAGGCGAAGATCGCCAAGATCAGCAAGGCGATATCCGAGCAGCGCATCGCCATCAAGAAACGCTATCTGGAGCCGTACAACATATTTGAGGCACAGATGAAGGAGCTTTCCGGCATGTGTGACGAAGCGGCAAAGAACATCGACGTGCAGGTCAAGGCGTTCGATGAAAAGCGGAAGGCCGAGAAACGCGAGACGCTGAGAGGATATTTTGCTTCCGTCAACACACAGGCGTGGCTTTCGTTTGAGCGGATCGAAAATCCGCGCTGGATGAATGTGACCTATGACATGGAAACGGCCAAGACCGACATTCAGGCGGCTGTGACGGCTATCGGCGAGAACGTCACAGCGATCACAGAGTCCGGCGGAGAGTTCGAAAACGAAATGCTTCTGGAATACCAGAAAACGCTGGACCTCGGAGCCGCCATGCGGCGCGGCAGCGAACTGAAACGCATGAAGCAGGAACAGGAAGCCAGAAGGGCTGCGCAGGAGGCCGCTGAACGCGCGAGACGGGAAGCGCAGGAAAAGGCGGAACGGGAACGTGCGGAGCGCATGGCGCAGAAGAAAGCAGAAACAGAGGCGGCAGAGCGTGCGGAAAAGCTCCTGAACGCGGAAAATGCTCCGGAGCCGTTGCGCATGGAAGAACCGCAGGAAACTGAACAGGTGCTGGATTTCCGGTGCTATGTGACGAGAACACAGATGATCGCACTGCGGGATTGGCTGAACGCCAACGGGATTCGCTTCTGCCGCGTGCCGAAATTTGGAGATTGAAAAGGGAGGAACTGAACGATGAATGCAGCAAACAGACTGACGCCCAGTGCGCCGAAGCAGACGTTCTCAAGCGCCATCACGTCGAACGCGATGCAGGAGCTTATCCGAAAATCTTTGAAAGACCCCAAAGTTGTGGCGAGATTTACATCGACGCTGATTCAAGCGGTGAATTCTTCTGACCAGTTAAAGGCATGTGATCCCGGAAGCGTCGTAGCAGCTGCACTGCGCGGAGAAGGAATGGGCCTGATACTCAACATTCACTACCATTTGGTTCCCTTCGGGCGGATGTGTAATTTTATCATTTCGTATAAAGGCTATATTGCGCTGGCTCTTGCGACTAAGCAGTACCACGATATAGATTGCCTTGATATCCGAGAAGGCGAGTACATGGGACGCGATTCGCGCACTGGAAAGCCAAAATTTGACTTCAACGTTTACTCTACGGATGAAGAGCGTGAAGCAGCACAAGTAATCGGGTACTATGCCTATTTCGAATTGAAAGATGGAATGTTCCGACCGGAATTTTGGTCGATGAACAAGCTCCTGTTCCATGCAGATCGGTATTCACAAGCGTTTGATCTTGAAAAGTTCAAAAAGTTCACTTCTGGGGAAATGACAAAAGAAGAGGAAGAAAAGATGCGGAAATCCTCACCTTGGAACGACGTTGGGTATGGGCAAGACAAGATGTGCCGTAAAACCGTTCTCCGCAGCCTCCTGAACTCCGGTTATGCGCCGCTTTCCAATGAAATCCGCTATGCAATGGAAAGCGACTCCGAAGATGGTGTAATTCCGGACATTCCAATCATAAACGTGGACAAGGCTACCGGAGAGGTGACTGGCACAACGGAGAACACTCCAGCCATCGAGGCGGTGCAGGAAGAAGAGTTCTTTGAAACTGCGGCGGTGGAAGAGGAACTGACGCGCCGGAAAGATGCCAAGCCGGAAAAAGTTCAGGAAGCAGTGAAAAAGCAGCCGAGAGCAGCAGCCGCAAGTAAGCCCAAAAAGATCGATATGGAATCCATGGACGACGGCTTTTTCGGCGGTGGTGAAGGATGAGGCCGATCAACAGCGCGATCATTGCAGACCCCAAGGACCCAAAAAGAAAAACCTGCGAAACCATGGTGATCTGGGGAAAGGTCACGCGGGACGCAAAGGTCGAGTACACAAAAGGCTCCGACACGCGGCCTCCGATGCCAAAGGTCACATTCGGCGTGGCATACGAGGACAAGCGCTTCATGAACATCATTTCCGTCGGAGAAAGCCCGCAGACGAATATCGCACAGCGCGTAAGAAAGGGCGACCACGTTCTGATCGCCGGTAAGTGGTCCAGCAAGGACTATCAGAACGGCGCGGGCGAGAACAAAACATGGACGGAGCTTCGGATCGAGCAGATCGCCATTCAGAGCGACAGTTATCGGGAGGAAATGGTGGACTGCCTCTGGACGGCGTTTGCAAACGCGATGTCGAAGGGCTATATCCACGACCGGAGCGAATTCATGCGGGCCTTTAACACGGGATTTGTGGATGCGTTCTGGGAGCTTTGCCAGAACATGCAGGGTGAGGAACCGCAGGAGAACGGAGAAGGGGATTCAGCCGCTGGCGATGATTATGAGCTGACGATTTGAGGTGCTTCGATGGACGAAATCAGAATCATGATAAAAATGCCGCCGAGGACAAAGAAAAATCACAGCCAGATCATCTTTAACAAGAAAACCGGGAAAAGAATGGTCATTCCGTCGAAGCAGTACAAGGAGTATGAGCAGGCGTGCCTGTGGCAGATCCGAAAGCCTGCAAAGCCGGTCGATGTGTCGGTCAACGTGAAGTGCGTATATTACATGCCGACGCACAGGCGGGTTGACCTCTGCAATCTGATCGAGGCGACAATGGACATTCTGGTATTGGCCGGAGTCCTGGCGGACGACAACAGCTCCATTGCGGCGGCACATGACGGGAGCCGGGTCTTATATGACAAGGACGAGCCGCGAACAGAGATCACGATCACAGAATTATACGAATGAAACGGGAGGCAGAAATATGAGATCCGGACGTGAAAATGTGCTGATTTTGGCGGCACTTCCATGGAACAGCGTATACAGGGACGATCCCATTGAAAAACGCACATACGACACGCAGGAGGAAATCAATTTCTGCCTCCAACGCTGCCCATACGCAGATACGGAGTGCTGTAACTGTCTGGGCGGCGGTACGCACGAAAAGAAAGGCCGTCCGAGTGTCGAAGAAAAGATCGACGTGGAGCGGCTGAAGGAAATGCTCCGGCTGAAGGTGCCGCAGAAAAAGATCTGCGAGGAGCTTCGGATCAGCCGGTCGTCGATATACAACTACAAGAAGAAAATGGGGGTGTTTTAGGGTGAAACATTGTCTGATGGAGGTGAAAAAATGACATTACTTGAGCTGCAAAATGTTCTTGGGGAACAGATATCTGCGATGGTGAATGGTACGGCGGACGTGGAACACGCGAGAGCGATTGCAAGCATTGCAAAGCAGATGATAAACAATGCCGACGTTGTTATGCGTGCCGACAAATACACAAAAGCGGACGGAAAGCGCATCAATAGCGTTGTAGGAGAACTGAATGGCGGTTAGGTTTACTGCGGAGCAGGACGCTTTTCTTCGGGAACACACACAAACTGCACGGACTTATTATGATCTGACAGAGCTGTTTGTGGCGAGGTTTCCGGAGCATCCGACAGATTTTCGCAATTTGCAGAAAAGAGTGCATAAGCTTGGTATTCGCAAGGGAACGCACAATGTACGCAGAGAACTTTTAAGACCGAAAAACCCCGTTGGAACGGTCATATGGAATGGGAAAAAGCCGGCGAGGGTGAAAACGGAGAACGGTTATGTTGCCGCAAACAAATATTTCAAGGAAAAGTATTTTCCAGGGAAAGACGGAAATCTTGTATGGCTGGACGGGAACCCCAAAAACTGCGCAAGGGAGAACGCGGCGCTTGTTGAGAAGAGCGTATACGCTTCTCTTTGCTGGAGAGGATGGTTTTTCCTGGACCGGGAGCTGACCAAGACGGCGATATTGACGGCGAGATTGCTTCTGTTTTTCCCGGAGTACACGCACAACGAAAATCAATATCTGAAAATTGGGAGACGTTAATGGAAAAAAGAAAAGGTCGTGGAAGCACTTCGATACTGTGATGAGAACGAAAAGAACGGGTGCGGGGTATGCCGATACAGGCCGTTCGTCCACTGCAAGCAGAGGCTTTTCAATGATACGATTGATTTGATTGAAAAGCTTTCAAATGAAAACGCACGGCTGAAAGAATCACTGATGGGAAGAAAAATGCAAAAATGCCGGGAGTCATGGCCGAAGAAATTGTTGTGTTAAAAGATGGGGAGGTGCTTACCAGGACAAAAGGAATGCTTGGAATCAGTCAGGAGGAACTTTCAGAAACAAAAGAATTTTTCGTCCTGCTTCCAAATGATATTTTCGATAGAGAAGAAAGTAGTAATATATTATAATCCTAAAATAAATCGTAATATTTAAGGAGGGTAAGAGCATGGCAGTTGTATTGAATGCATCAGGAGTAAACCGGGTAAGATTTACAGTCATAAATAATATGAAGTCATTATTTCATCCTCAGCGGGAGATTCACTATATCGGAGGAACCGATATTTTGCCGCCGCCTTTAGAGCCAGAAGAAGAGGCTTATGTGTTAAGTCAGTTAGATACAAGACGAAGTGAGGAAGCAAAAGCACTTTTAATCGAGAGAAATTTACGATTAGTCGTTTACATAGCAAAGAAATTTGACAACACGAGCGTCGGGGTCGAAGACCTGATCTCTATCGGGACGATCGGTCTCATCAAGGCGATCAATACGTTCAATCCGACGAAGAATATCAAGCTGGCGACTTACGCGTCCAGATGCATCGAGAATGAGATCCTCATGTATTTCCGCGCCCAGCGGAAGCAGAGCCAGGAGGTCTCGCTTTCCGAGCCCATCGACAGCGATGGCGATGGCAATTCCATTTCCCTGCTGGATGTGATTGCCTGCGACGACCGGATGCTGGAGGAGATCGAGCTTTCCGACCGGCAGGCGCTGCTCTACCGCTATCTGGATCAGGCGCTGGAGGATCGGGAACGGGAGATCCTGACCCTGCGCTACGGTCTGGGCGGCGGCGAGCCCTTCACCCAGCGGGACACCGCCCGCCGCTTCGGTATTTCGCGGAGCTATGTATCCCGCGCCGCTTATCGTAAGGAGCCCCCGGTTGACAGCGCGGCGCAGACCGGCTATTCTTTTCTTCAGTGCCCGGCAGGCGCAATTTACGATCTTTCAGGAGGAACGCAGTATGCATTATGAAGTGCGGATCGATCCGAAGCTCTTTGACACCTATCCGGACATCCGGCTGGGGCTCATCCGCTTTCAGGCAGATATCCAGCCGCCGGACGCGGCCTTCTGGGCCTAGGGGTCTTTGACCGGCTTTGAACGGTTCACACCCTCGTTGAAGCGGGCAAGGTGTACGACAGGAATTTCAATCCGGTCTGTGGATAATTTGCAGGCGATCTGATAAGGCCCATATCCCTCCAGCGTGAGGGAGAAGATACGGCGTACCACTTCGGCAGCTTCCTCATCTACCAGCCAATGCTCCCGTTTTTCGTCCCATAAGTAGCCGTAAATCACAGTGCCGGTCAGGTGCTTGCCGCTCATGCCTTTTGACTTAAACACAGAGCGGATTTTCCGGCTGGTATCACGGGCGTAAAATTCATTCATAATGTTGCGGAACGGGGTAAAATCGTCATCGCCTTTCAGACTGTCCACACCGTCGTTGATGGCAATCAGACGAACGCCTCGCTGCCGCAAAACCTCCATAACTTGACCGACCTTCAGATAGTCGCGTCCTAACCGGCTCATGTCCTTGATGACGATTGCCTCTACACGCCCTGCCTCCACTTCCTCCATCATCGCCAAAAATCCGGGGCGGTCAAAACGGGTGCCTGAGATACCATCATCGGTAAAGTGCGTAGGGTTTGGCAGCCCATTCCGGCGGGCAAAATCCTCTAACATCTGTTTTTGGTTGGATATGGAGTTGCTCTCGCCCTGTAACTCATCGTCCCGGCTCAGGCGCTCGTACAGTGGGGTAATTTTTTCATTTCTCATGGCTGTACCTCCTGAAACAAAAATGCTCTAAGTGATTGCTTCACTAACCATGACAAAATCATGATTAAGAAGTCACTTAGAGCATATATCACCCTCGGCCTGCTTGAAGATTTGGTATTCCCGCACGGCAACGTGGTCCGGTTCTTCGTCCTCCAGCGCTTCAAAGAGCAGGTCGAGCGGCGATTGGTAGCTCTCGTCCTCCTCGCTTGCTCCCGCACAGTTGAGCATATACAGCACCATGTCAAGGGTCTGTTCCTCCGGTGGGGCCTCATGGATCAGGTACAGAATGATGGCCGTGTCCAGCGCAACTTCGCTGCGCTCCCAGAACGGATCGTTTTGTTGTGCGTCCTTGGGCGTCGTATTTTTTATGAGATTATTGACCATCTTCATCACGTCCTTGTCGTCATGGAGATAGGCAAAGGGATTGAAGCAGTTGGAATGCTCAGTGTCGATAAGGTCAAAGACTTTGACAACATAGCCTTTTTCCAACAGAAGCGGCGCGATTGAGCGCAGCATTTCGCCCTTTGGATCACAGACAACATAAGAACAGTTGGCCTCCATCAGATTCGGCTTCGCAAAAAAGCGCGTCTTGCCTGAGCCGGAACCGCCG
>OQVL01000589.1_pt1 | contig 19824 bp, 19 predicted proteins | sample 1691501 | NCBI WGS metagenome assembly OQVL01 (sample SAMN03418253, study PRJEB22391) | human gut metagenome | biome: human-gut; feature: organic feature; material: feces | host: Homo sapiens | place: Tanzania | collected 2013-01 | reverse complement strand
CATTTCACTGTACTCTTTCTCCCCGTACAGTGACAACTTTTTTCAGTTCAAGTCATCCTGCCGCAATGAATGTCTTTGACAAGCTCCTTTATTTTGGACACCGTCACAAGTTCGTCACAGGACAGCGCCATTATCGATTCCCGCTTGCCTGTTTGCGTCTTGCCGCCGTAGTGTTTCCGTATATGCTCAATCTGAGATTTGATCGCGTCCGTATTCTCCTTGCCGAATTCCAAGATGACCGGATATGTCTTGCCTGACTGGAATAGGTCTTTGCCCAAAATCATCAATGTACGGTACTGCATAGGCTTCTCGGTCTTGATCTTGTTCAGCGTCACGGTCTCAGTCCCTCGTTGTATCTTCTCCTCATATTTCCCGATGACGGCGTCTTTATAGTCAATGCAGCCGCCGGCCTTCAGCGCGTCCCGGTATCTGGCGTAGTTCCTGGCTCCGGCGATCTTCTTGAATATGTCTCTGTGTATCGGGACGAAGCCTGTTGTCTCCGCCGCCAGTCCGTAGAGCCTTATCGCCGCGAATGTCCTCAGCATCCCTTTGACCGCCCTGCCGTCGTTGAATCCGCCCCTGCCGACGGATTCTATCCTCTCGTACTCGGCGTCGGTGAGATAGACAGTCACCTTGTCCCGCCCGAAGTCGATGTCCGATGTGTTCTTCCGCTTTCCTTTCATAGCCTGAAAATATTATAGGTATTTGTACAGTTTCCTTATCGTCCCGACCGATGTGCCCGTTATCGCGCTGATGTTCCGCAATGATATTCCTTTCTTCAGCAGTCCCAGCTCTTTTGTGTACTGGGTTCTCATCCGCTCGTCGCTTTTCCTGTAGGTACCGGGCCGCCCCATCTTTATCCCCTCGGCCCTGCATTTGGCGATGTACCTGTCACGGCCCGACGCCATCCGCTCCATGATAGTAAGGCGTTCCATCTGCGCCACCTCCAGAAGTATGGTGCATATCATGCTCGCTATCGGGTTGGGTTTCCCGTCGGCGCCGAGCGTCTCCAGGTTGTAGTTCTTGATGTACAGGCAGACCCCGTTGCCGTTCAGGAGCCGGATCACCTTCAGCGCCTCGAGCGTGTTCTTGCCGAGCCTGCTTATCTCCAGCACGCAGACCCTGTCGATCCTGTTCTCACGGATATAGTCCAGCATCTCTGTTAGCTCGCTTCTCTCCTCGATTTTCTTCGCTCCCGAGACCTTGGCGGTGAATATCCTTCTGACGTTCCACCCCATTTTTGAGCAGAAGTCGGACAGCTCGTCCACCTGCCTGGAATAGTCCTGGCCGGCGGTTGATACCCTGCATAAAAGAACGACGTCCATAATCGTTCCTTGTTTTTCCGAAGATAGTGATAATCCGTGATTTATGGAAATTTTCGCGCCGCTTTATATCTTATTTTAAGGCGGAACTTGGCGGCCGGCGACGTGTCTTATTGTCCGCTGTGTGGAATGAAACAGATTCTGACCGTGGTGATGAATATAATGGACTGAATATTATTCTGTTGTTGCATTTGATACGGCATCTGATGGATGTTTTTTCTGACACTTTTTTGAGAATATTCGGTAATCTTCTGGCTTTTCCACCGGATTTCCATGAATATGTTTTGGGATAGTTTGAGTTTATTCGTAAATTTGGCGCGTCACAGCGATGTGGCGCACATATCAGATGAAAGTGAAAAGCTTTTGTCCTTGGGCTGAAATCCGGAAAATTTCAATGAGCAAGGAAAAGAGCGGCTTTCATACTTGTATCGTATGGTCGTGCGGGTTCTCCGCACTCCATGATACGAGTGTGGAGTTGTCGATTTGCTCAAGGTTATTCCGGAACCCCAGCTCAGATTGACGGAACGCTCCACACTTTTGTCGTGTTTATAGGTTTGGCTTTGATATTTGGTGGTGGAATATGACCGCGAAAGGTCACTGAGCTTGTCGAAGTGTACCGTTCGGTCGAGAGCTTGTTGAACCGACAGGACCGTTCAGACCGCGGAACAATCGGTCACTGAGCCCGCCGAAGTGACGTAAGACAATATTGATAACACGATTCCATAACAGGAACCAATAATGATTTATAAAAACCAAAACACAATGAGAAAAGGTATTCTGCTGGTTTTCACGATGCTGGCGACCCTGATCGGTTGCGGCCAGTATGACGACTCGGAGCTGAAGTCCGACATCAACGACCTGAAGTCCCGGATGGCGGCTTTGGAGCAACAATGCAAGAACATGAACGAGAACCTGACATCGCTCCAGACGATTGTGGACGCGATCCGGAAACAGGACGGCGTTGTCAGCGTCACTGACCTGCCGGACGGCCAAGGCTATTCCGTCAAATTCGTCTCCGGCAAGGTGATCTATCTGTACAACGGCAAGAACGGCACTGACGGGGTGACCCCGAAGATCAGCGTACGTAAAGATTCGGACGGAATATATTACTGGACAGTGGACGGTGATTGGCTTATTGTCGATGGCAAGAAGGTCCGTGCCGTCGGCCTTGACGGAAAAGACGGACAGAGCGGCAATGACGGAAAGGATGCTGTCACACCTCAACTGAAAATAGAGAATGGCTTCTGGTACATTTCCTACGACAACGGAAACTCTTGGAACAAATTAGGCAAGGCGACGGGTGAAAATGGAAAAGACGGCCAAGACGGTGACGGTTTCTTCAAGAGCGTCACCGTTGAAGACGGGTATGCTGTCTTTGTGATGAACGATTCAGAGCAGACCACCCTGAGGATCCCTATCGCCGGAGTTTCAACCGTGTCAAGCATAAAGTACGTTCCTGAGAGTCTTGACGGTGTTGTTAAGGTGAGATATTCAAAGATTGATGGTAAGAATGTGCCGGTGGATATAGTGATTAAGTTTGAGGTCATGCCGCAAGGTGCGGTTGACTACATCGTGAAGAACTGGAAAGAGGTTCTGACCGCCAAGGCCATTTATGCCTCATCAACCAAGGCTAGCATTGGAGACTTTGTCACAATGAATATAAAGGATGTGGTCGGTGGCGAGGATAACATAATTGTCGTCACCATTAACGCCAAGTCGCTTGATGACTTGTTCTTTTCGACAGACATACCTGTGGCTGCAAATCTGCGCCTCGCCGTGAAGATGAATGGAAGTGAATCTATATCTTCCGATTACCTGCCGCTGTCTCCGCTGCTGTCGTATGACCAAATCATTGAATATACGACTGTGACAGGAGAACGTATGGATTACGACAGTTTCTTCGAGTTTAAAAGAGGCAATTCAGTTTTGTCATTGACAGATGATAGCCATGTCGGCAATGTTTGGCGAATATACATTGAGGGTTCTCCAGTCGAAACGAATTTATTTAGTTGCATTTTTGATAAGAAGAGATATTATTACAACTACCCGGGTGATTTTAATTTCGATTTGAAATCTTTGAGTTTTGTGACACCTATAGAACTTGGATTATTATCCTTTAGTGGATGTCACACTTTGGTAAAAGCAGATATTTTGAATGTCAATACGAAGAATGTCACGAACATGAACAGAATGTTCAATGATTGTAGCAGTCTTGTCAGTCTTGACCTATCGGGATTTGACACGAAGAATGTCACGAGAATGAGCGGTATGTTCAGTGGCTGCAGTGGCCTTACCAGCCTGGACTTGTCTGGATTTGACACGAAGAATGTCACGAGTATGAGCGGTATGTTCAGTGGCTGCAGTGGCCTTACCAGCCTGGACTTGTCCGGATTTGACACGAGGAATGTCATGAGTCTGTGCACTATGTTCTTTAACTGCAGTGGCCTTACAAGCTTAGACTTGTCTGGATTTGACACGAAGAATGTCAGAAATATGGCCTGCATGTTCGAGGGTTGCAGTGCTCTTGCCAGCATAGACTTGTCCGGATTTGACACGAAGAATGTCACAAATATGTACCGTATGTTCTATGGTTGCAAAGGTCTTGCCAGCCTGGATTTAACCTCGTTTGACACGAAGAGTGTCACGTTTTATGGGATGAGTTATATGTTCTATGGTTGCGAAGGTCTTACCAGCCTGGACTTGTCTGGATTTGACACGAAGAATGTCAGTGAGATTTACAGCATGTTCGAGGGTTGCAGAGCTCTTACCAGCCTAGACTTGTCTTCTTTTGACACAAAAAACATTGTGGAAATGGCTATGATGTTCAAAAATTGCGGAGCTCTTACCAGCCTAGACTTGTCTGGATTTGACACGAAGAATGTCAGAGATATGTCCAGCATGTTCGCGGGCTGCAGTGCTCTTACTAGTCTGGACTTGTCTTCGTTTGACATGAGGAATGTCACGAAAATGGGCTATATGTTTGACCGCTGTACAAATCTTAAAGAGATAATCATGCGTGGCTGTGACAAGACAACTATCGAGATGATCAGCAAGGTGAAACCAGAAGGGGCGGTGATCATCACCGATTGATTGGGCGAGAGAAGTGTTGAATATGATATTAACGTATTACAAACAAATAGTTTAACTCAAAATTACAATTATGATTACATGTGAAAGAATCGCTGGTGTCGGCAGCAAGTGCTCGGGGCTGGATTGCCCTACGACACCGTGCACCGGGTTGGATTGCCCGAGCCCGACCAAGGTCAATCAGACCTGTCAGGGCGTGACGAACACCGGTGTCAACTGCCTTAATGGAACGGGAGTCATTGTGCCTGATGCTCTTGATATACTTATCAAGACATTGAACTCCAATGGAATGTCGTTGGAAAAGCATATGGTGGAGAATTCAATATTCATCTGCTCTGATAAAGTGGAGGAACAGATGAATGATCTGAAGCATCTGCTACGCAAGCTGAATCAACCGAATGAGCCGAACGAGCCGAACTACTACTATATCAAAAAAGGAAAATCAAAGTTTGACGGTAATACAAAGTTGCCGGTGCGTTTTTCTGAGGATGCTGCCAATGTCAAATATCTGGATGTGTTCGGCAATGATCTGCGACCAGTCATTACGAAGAAAAGGATAGGCAACAAAGTATGCAAGGCGCAGGATGTCTATACCCAGATTTATCCAGGTGCGATACCTTCCGGTGTTGTTCCGGTTTCACCAATGTCCAATTACAGCGGGCTTCCGATAATAATCGATTACGACGGAAATGATTTTGTCAGGACGGCGATTCACCGTTACACCGGAGTATGGGTATGTGAGAACAACAGGGTGAATATGCTCAGAAACTACGTAATCTCCCACATCTGGCCTGACACGGCGGACCCGTTCTACTTTTCAAGTCTGTGGAATGTTGTCATTATTCCTGCCCACTGCAACGACATAATGGACAAGGATCCTAAGTCACATCACGTTGTTGCGGCCATTCAGAATCTGTTCAGGGCGATCTGCTACAAGTTGTATGGTCCGAACAACTATCTCACAGACATCGAGAATATTCTCAAACAGAACAATCCGAATATTCAGATACCTCGTGTCGCCGAACCGTCTCCGGCCGATCTTCAAAAGGCTCAGACCTACATAGACAACGGCCTGATATTCATTTAGCCAGAATTGATGAATATGTGAAAAGCGCCTGACGAGGAAAACAATCCCGCCAGGCACTTTGTCGAAGAAAGTGCGGAGCCGCCGACTTGCCCAAGGACAAAGATATTCCGGAACCCCGTCTCAGATTAATCTAGAGGCCCCGCACTTCCGCTTAATGAATAGTCTTATCGCCTGTTTTTTCTTGTACAGTTTCAGGGGCAGCCTGTTTCGCCGCAATATCTTCTTTCTGGTGTCATCATCAAGATTTTCCATCATCAGGTCCGACAGCACACCGCCGAACATCAAACCGTTGATGTATGAGGCTTCATACCAGAAATGGGCTTTCCGATAATTTTTCTTACACCCCATTCCGTGTGCGTATTTGAACCCCAGATCGCACATTTTGTCGGCCTTGTCTGGGTCTCCGCTTCTGGCCTCATTGCGGCATTCATAAAATTTCGCCCTTGATTCGGGCAGCAACATCGGTTCCAGGAAATAGGCTATTTCCCGTATGTACTTGTTGCCACTTCTGCCGATGGTCCTGATGACAAGATATTTGAATTCCATCCTGATTATGTCCACAACAGTGTCGATGCACCAAAGGAATCCGAATGCCGTCCATATCGCCGCCGCAAGAATGACCCACCGGAACCAGGAGTCAAACATCGCCGCCCTTACCTCGAATGGTTTGATGGCGACAATCCCCACCGTCACCAGCAACGGACCGAAGCCGAAGGCGCTTTTCCTGAAAAGTTCTTTGTATTCATCCATAACGCTCTGTTTTCTCGTCTGCAAAGTTAGTCCTTGCTGTAAGACAAAACTTGACACACAGAAAAAATATCTGTCTGTCATACTTTGTCGGATATTATGACTTAACTTTGCCGGAGAAAAAAATCAAGACATTATGTTGGCTGAAAAGATAAAAGACCGGATCAGGCTTCTGGAGATCGTCGATTCGTTCGGCGAGACCGGGGCAAGTTTCGAGCGGATCGGAAAGGAATGGTGGCGAAGCACGAAAGGCGGGGATCTCGACCTGCGGACGTTCCACAGGTACAGGCGGGACATAGAGGATATCTTCGGTGTCATAATAGAATGCAGGAGAGCCGGCAGCTCATCGACATATTACATCTCGAATAAAGGCGCGTGTCCTGACGACCGGCTCCGCCTGACCTGCATCAACGCCTTCCTGATGGGGAATATGCTGACGGACGACCGCTTCCCGAAGGACCGTGTGTTCATCAGCGCCAGCTACAACAATGAATATGCGAGGGTGGTCGCGAGGGCGATATCCCTGAACAGGGTAATATTCGTGAAACACAATCACCTCTACCAAAAGTATGTCGCCGTCAAAGATGAGAATATGCTGTATCCGGTTGAGATCAGGCCAGAGGTTCTCGAATTTGAGTTCATCCCGTACGCCCTGTCCTACAATTCCTGCTGGTATATGTTCGGCAAGAGGCCGGGTGAGGACGAGCTCCTTGTATATTCATTGCAGAACTCGGCTGAGATCCGCGTGCTGGACGAGATCGCCGATCCGCCGGAGGATTTCCGTCTTGGTGAGATCACGTCCGACTTTCGGAAGCATTTCCACATGAGCGACGACCTGAACGACCGTGATGACCGTCTCCAGTACCTTCTGTCCGGCAACCAGTCGATGTACAAGATATTCTGACTTGTCCCGCCGCGCCGTTTCTCCCTTCGCGCCGCTTTAATATTTGAACGGCGCGAAACGGCAGTCCCCGTCAGCGGCGTTCCGGCATAAAATCTTAAAATGACACAGGCCGCATATGGCTTGTGTCATTTATTTTCAAATCCTGTGCAGTCACAAGTTCATTTCAATATGAATATCACGCTTCTCCATAAGAAACGTTGTTTTTATAGTACAATAATTGCGTATTTACGCATTTTTGTGTTTGTAAAACTACGCTATTTCAGCCGACTGACAAAAGATTCGGATAAATTGCTTTTTGTTGGAAGTGTGGCTCGAAATAGTTGAAATATTATCTATATTATGTATCATAAAGGGTAAAATTGCGTAAATACGCATTTATGACCAATGCGATGGAGAATCTCTTTTCACGTAATCAAGTTATACAATCAGCAAAAAATACACGTAATCAAGATGTCGTCTGCCATCTTTTTACACGAAATCAAGGCAAGGTACAAATGAGAAATAATAAATGCAACTCCGAAATTGTACAATATAAACTTAGATCCTTCATTACAAAATGTTCAAATCTCTGAAAGATGAATTATGTTATCTTGTTGAAATACAGTATTATGGACGAGTTGTTTTTACTTTGACGTACTCTGAATATTTTGGAAGTCTTTCAGCTAACTGAGTGGCGACTGCTTTTGCGGTTTGGCAATCAAGTGTCATGGAAGTCTCGGAAGATATCACGAAAATTTGTTTGACCAGTCAGAACTTGTTATATTTGCATCATAAAGGATAAAATTGCGTAAATACGCATTTATGACCGATACGATATGGAGATAAAAAGAGACAGGTACATTTCGTTGCTGGAGAGCAAGAGAGGAAATGGAAAGATTAAAATAATCACGGGCATCAGGCGCTGTGGCAAATCTTATTTGATGAATGTGTTGTTCCGAAAACATCTTGCATCTATTGGAGTCAAAGACGAGCATGTAATATTCATTGCGCTGGATGACGACATCAACGCGATGTTAAGGAATCCTTTGGAATTAGGAAAGTATGTAAGAAACCTGACTAAGGATGATGGAGTACAATACTATGTTCTGTTAGATGAGATTCAAAAAGTCGCTACAATACATAATCCTTATCTTCCGGACACTGAAGATGCCACTATAAGTTTCGTCGATGTATTGATCGGACTTAACAAACAGCCAAACATTGACATATATGTGAGCGGGAGTAATTCAAAAATGCTCTCATCGGACATTGTTACAGAGTTCAGAGATAGGGGCGATGAAATTCGGGTCCACCCGTTGTTGTTCCGTGAATTTTACGATGCGTTCCCTTCCGACAAGAGATATGCCTGGAGAGAGTATGCCGCTTATGGAGGAATGCCGTATGTCATGCATCTTCAATCTCACGAGGGTAAGGCCAAATATTTGAAGGACTTGTTCGAACTGACATATCTTAAGGATGTGGTTGAAAGGAACAAGATAAAGGGGCAGATGAGCATTCTCGAGGACCTTTTGGATGTTGTGGCTTCGGCTATAGGGTCGTTGACAAACTCGACAAGGCTATCGAACACATTTCAAAGTGACAAGCATATTAAAATCAAGAGCGACACAATATCTTCTTACCTTAACTATTTCATTGATGCGTTTATACTGGAAAAAGCCAAAAGGTATGATATCAAAGGTCGCGCTTACATAGGCACGCCACTAAAATATTATTTTTCGGATGTCGGATTGAGAAACGCGAGATTAAACTTCAGGCAGCAGGAAGAAACTCATATTATGGAAAATATTCTGTACAATGAATTGTCTTCAAGAGGTTTCTCTGTTGATGTTGGTGTTGTCGAATATAACTGGAAAGATGATGCGGAAAGAAGCAGACGTTCTCAGTTGGAGGTGGATTTTGTGCTCAATAAAGCCGATAAGCGGTATTATATCCAGTCGGCGTTTACAGTTGCCACCCAAGAAAAAAAAGATCAGGAACTGAATTCTCTGTTGAGGATTGATGACTCTTTTCAAAAGTTGGTTGTTGTCAAGGATGACATTCTTCCTTGGACTGATGAGCACGGTATATCGTACATTAATGTGCAGGACTTTCTTCTTGACGCGATAGACAGATTATAGACACGAGTAATCCTCATTTTATGTGATTTTACGATGAAATAACTTGACTTAAATCTTCGTCAATATCTTATATATTGCGTGTATTAAGCGTTATTCCATCTTTAACGAGGAGGAGTATTGATTGATTTTTAATAAGTTACGCTTGGTGAAGTTCGCTTAAAGTCCAAATGTTCGATATTCCTTATTTTTAAGGAGGAAGAGAAAATCAAGTACCTGACTCCGGATGAAATGCGCCGCCTGTATGACTACTCCCAAACTATATTGCGCGAGCGTACGCGCGAAATCATGGACATTTTCTTCTTCTCCTACTATGCGTGCGGGATGCGAATCTCGGACATCATCACCCTGGAATGGAAACATGTGGACTTCGAGAAGAAGCAGATCGTCAAGAAACAAGTGAAAACCAAGCAGGAGGCCGGCATCCCCACGCCGCTTTCCCCAAAGGCAATCGAAATCCTTGAGCGCTGGCTCCATTACGCGAGAAATCCCCGGTTTGTGTTCGACTTGCTGGACCCCGATTTTGACGTTTCTGATGAACGGGCCCTGCTCATGGCCAGGAATACCAAGGACAAAACCTTCAACAAATCCTTGCAGGCTGTGAGCCGCAACGCCAAAATGCCGTTTGAAATTACCATGCATACTGCCAGGCACTCATTCGCCGTGCAGGCCATCAACGACGGCATTTCACTTCATCTGCTGGGCAAGCTCATGGGCCACTCAACCATTATAACGACGGAAAAGATATACGCCCGTTTCCTGGACGACAAGGTTCAGGAACAGATACAGTCAGTGTTGGACATGGACCTGTCAAAGCTCCCGCGTCATCCGGAAAAGGTTACTTCAAGAGTGAACGTCTGTAATCAGACGGTGACTCGAAAGAGTCGTAATGGGTTTCCGCCAGGAATTTGATAATGTCATCCTTTGAATAAAGGTACGTATTCCCGACAAGAGAATAACCAATGGCGCCGGTGTCGCGCCATTTTTTTTATGGTCTGGGTGGCCACTCCGAACATTTCCATCACCTCCTGGTTGCTGTAGCAGGGTTTCCGCTCATCGTTCAGCGATTTGCGGATGGCCTTCACTTCTTTCCGGAGGCTGCTGAGTTGGCGGATCAGCTCGCCAAAGGCTTCTTCCAAAGATTCGTTCATATCGTTACATGGTTGGTGACAAACTAATTTGGGCCGTGTAGCCCCGGGAGGCCTGGAGCATCTCGTTCAGGTCGTTGTACTGGCCGTAGAGGTCCGACATGTCCATGACTTCCTTTCCCTTCATCATCCGCTCGATGGCCGACGTACACTTCTGCCCGGCCTCGTCGTTGTCCAGAAAACAAGTTGCGCCTTCATGGGCCTCGATGTAGGTCCGTGCCCGTTCCAGATTGTTCACGGAATTGAGCACCAGGACATCGCAGGACGGGGTTTTGCTGCTTTGCATGACCTGCCAGGACAGGAAGTCAAAGAAACCCTCGAATATGGCTACCCGCCGCGAGGACGGTACGGCTGTCATCTTTCCCTCATGATTGATGGTGGTGATGCCTGCCTTTGTGGTGGACTTGTAGCCGTTCGGGGACTTGAGCGCATAGCCGCCCGGATTGTTGGGAAATCCCAGTAGCGTGAAATTCAGCCCTTTCTCCCGGTTGTGAACAATAACTTCCCACAGGTATTCCCGCGCCAGGTCCAGCGGAATCTTACGCTCCTGAAGATAACGGATGAGATAACCGCTGGTGATGCTGCCCACGCGGCGGATTTCGATAGGAGACTGCAACGGCGTCCTGACCGAAGGGGCCGGAGCGCTTGCGAGGGATGGATCCAGTGCTGAGAGGAAGCGCTTGGCCTCCTGAAAGCTGCAATGACGGAGTTTCATGACAAGCCGGATATTGGTCCCTCCCTCACCCGTGCCGTGGTCGCACCAGAAGTTTCTGTTCCTGTCCACATGCAGGGAAGGTTCCCTTTCTTCCCTGAAGGGTGAAAACCACATATCCTTTCCATGGCCTTTCCTGCAGCCCAGGGCTTCCAGCACCTTTTCCAGTGGTACCCAATATATGGGGTCAATGTTTTTCATCGCATTTTGTCGCTTTTTATCGCATTATATCAATAATATTTTCTATCTTTGCTCAGTAATAGTGAGCAATGCTATTTGTAACAGAGCGATAGTTGATGCTGCAATATCATTGTCTCACCTGTTCTTTCGCTTATTATTTTGTATTGCTGCGCGTCTTTCGTTAGCAATACTAACCGCAAAGGAAAGGACAAAACTTGAGAAAAACAAAAGAAAGTGCCAAAATGGAGAATTTGACCACTCCCGCCGGAGCCCACAACCGCCTCCAGCCCATACGCGGATACCTTTTCAAGAAAGGTCTCACCATGTCTGAACTCAGCCGCCGCTGCCAGCATAAGCTTTCACGTGGCGGAGTTGGCTACCGTGTCCGTGTAGGCGACTGCATGATGGCAGACATGGCAGACATGGCAGAAGCCGCCGGGTACAAATTTGTGTGGCATTGGGAAAATGTCCGCCCGGTGGAACCCTCCCCTCGCGCAGTGCGCCTGCCCAACAAACTACATAGCGAACTGCTGCGGCCGGTACTGACCTATCTCTTTGAGAAGAATATCAGTGTGCCGGACCTTGCCAAGAAATGCGGCATTTCCGGCCCCGGCATGGCCTTCCGCATCCGTGAGGGCGTCTGCATGATGTCTCAGATGGAGGAAATGGCTGACGCTGCCGGCTACAAGTTCGTCTGGAGTTGGGAGGAAATTCCGGAGGAGACCACTGCGGCGGAATAACCATATGATAGCCCCCGGTCGTCAAATTGCCATCATCCCGGATATTCATGGGATGAAGTTTTGGCGTGATGCATTATGTGTCCTGCCAGAAGGGCATTTAGTTTTCCTGGGTGACTACCTGGACCCATATGAAGACGTAGACGGGACCACCAACGAGGATGCATACTTCAATCTTCTGGATATTATTGACTTAAAGAAATGTCACCCGGAGACAGTGTCCCTACTTTGGGGTAATCATGATTTGCATTATCTGTACAAGAACCTGAAAGGCTCCCGCTACGATTATACAAATGCGATCCGCTTCAATCAACTCTTTTGGCAAAATCAGGACTGTTTCCAGTTTGCAGAAGAGGCAGTAGTCTGTGGCAAACGCTACCTCTTCACACACGCAGGTATCGGAAGGAAGTGGGCTGGACAGGTCATTGAGAAGTTCGGGAAAAATGCCCCTAACGCTGATGAGTTAAATGAACTTGCCGAGTCACACTATTTCATAGAAGCACTTGGAGCGGTTCCTTACCTCCGGGGTGGATGGAGCGAATATGGCAGTATGGTGTGGGCGGACTGCCGGGAACAACTAAACGAAGAAAACCAGTACAAGGACATTGTACAGGTTTTTGGACATACGCAAAGGAAAGAGCCGCTTATTATTGACAACCGGATCTACTGCCTTGACTGCCGCAAGTGTTTCAGAATCAATCCTGATAACGGGATTATTGAAACCCTATGAAGTCAATGCGGCTACCCACCACTCAGGGCAATCACACCACATGCTTAGAACGTGAACGCTAAGGAGATTCCGACTTCTCCTGTAGTATATGCTACTGGCGCCATCATTATCCTGGCGCGGTTTGCGACTGCTATGGCATCAATGTAATTGGCCAGGTAGAAGAGGCCGAAGACTCCTGCGCTGATGGCTGTTGCCGTCCGGTACGAATTCGCTTTTTCAGCATACTCTGCCCTGCCCCTATTGTTGTGATTATACTTGTAATCATTAATAGCCCATCCTCCGGCACAAACGGCTGTTGCGGCTAACGAACCATAACATCCAACCTTGAAAACAACTTCCTCGAAACGGTAGTCATATTGCGCCTGGACTTTCCCCGGGATGAACGCCATCGTATAGTCGCTTTTTTGGATGCCTTTGCCGATTTCAAACTGGCGATGCTGCCCCCAAGACGATATCGGAATGAGTAACCCCACAACCAGAACGAACACTATTATCCGGTTATTCATATTTCTTCATCGTTATAATGTTTCCGCTTGACTCCTTCCCGGCAGTTACTTCAATCCGTTTCCTATTGTACTCGTATCCTTCCTTGGTGACCTGAATGGTATATCCACCTTCACGCGGGTCTAAATCAGTGAAGAGAAAGCGTCCATCACTACCGGTAATTACTGTATTGCCGTTTTGGGCAGGAGATATCTCCACAATCACACCGGAAATAGGCTCCTTCGAGTGTTCCTCTATCACCACTCCTGATATTGAACTCAGTGTAGAATAATCTGAGCAACCATTAACGATAACACATATTGAGGTGAATAACACTAATCTAATCAGTTGTCGCATATCAATCATGGTTTAAAGAACGCACACAACGGGCAGACCTCTTATAGGATGCTACATCACCGGCATTTCCTAATGAACCAGTTTCAAAATTAATATAATAGTATCCTAGATTTACAGCAAATGTTGCAGACCAGTAGTGAGCTGGCCAAGTATTACTGCCACTTTCTCCGTTAGATAAATTAAAACCGCCAATTTCATTTCTAAGGGAGTATAGTGTTGCCAACTCGTCCTTAGTTGGTAATCGCCAACCTGTCATATCCCCGGTTGTCCTGTTTTCACACAACGTTTTCATAGAAGACCAGTTTCCCATCCCAACATCGTTCTTTTCAACTTGAAGATTGGCGGAGGATAGAACAAGGTATCCTTCGGGAGATACTTTCACTGGCTCTCCATATGTAATTCCCTTGGAATTAATAACATAAGCCCTTACATAATAGTCGTATAAACTACCTGTAAGTATAATACGTTTTTCAAAAACCCCGGTTCCCGTCTGACCGGAAACAACAAGCTTATTATCATCAACAGTCGGGTTGCCATATACGTTGCTATAAGCAAAACCTATTTCTGTATAAGACGGGTCCCCGGCATCAATGACATTCCCACGGAACACGACAGAGCTGTTCTCTTCGTCTATATTGGTCGGCTGCAAAGTTTCAACAACGGGTGCAGTAGAAACAGTTGTAAACTTCACCGTGTTTGAACTATATGCGATACCTGCGCTATTCTCGGCAAAAGCCTTGACGTAATAGGACTTCCCAAGGCTTAATCCATCAACTCCTACTGAGTATTCCTTATCATCTGAAACAATAGCGGTTACTACAGTGCTGTTTTCAGGTGTTGGGGCAGATAATTCCGAATAGATGAAACCACGCTTGAAGTACTTGGGAATACCATCTTCGATAATCTGGCCACGTAATACGGCTGATGTCGCGTGAACCTCAGTGACATCCAATGCATTCAATGCGGGGACCTTATCTGCCACCTTGTTTGCCTTGACCAGAATGGGTCTTGATCCTATCGTCGGCACATTGAGCACTAATGTTGTCACATTCTCTCCGATGGGCATTAATCCCCAATCAACAACGACTATAATGCTCGCGACTCCCTTGTATTCCAGCGTTCCCCTGTCGGGCTTGACAGTGGTTATCCAGCCGCAATTATTGGTTATCTCATAAGTCAATGAGTGCGAATACTTGTTTTGGATATTTATTGACAGTGTGGTTATCTGCGGATTGCTCCCAAAATCCAATTCTTCCGGTTGAACCTGGAGATTGTTTATTCCCAGTTCAATGTGTATGGGATGCTCAATGGATTTACCGGGACCGACAATAATATTCTGGTCTTCTCCGTTTATGTATCCTTGGGCAGAATAGGATATGGAATATGTACCCGGGTCTACAGAATCAAAGCGATAGTACCCGTCACTACCAGTAATGGACGTTTTTCCGGAAGGCGACAGGCTCAGCATAACGTTGGATACAGGCCGTCCATCATCTCCCAGTTCCAGGACGTGGCCAAAAATCTCCCCGGGCTCGGAACCAGAAGGCTCTCCACATCCGAGCAACAAGACTATGGGCAACAAAAAGGCCAGCCCCCTGGCGATACTCCTCTTACTTCTTATCATTTCGCAAAATGTCTGATTAACAAGTTATATACATCCGTTCTCTTATCTTTCACTGCTATCTTCTCTCCATTGGAAAAGTCCAATGCGAAGTGCTCATTTCTCCCGGCTGGAGTGCCGGATCTGATGATTCCTGACCAAACACCTATCACCGCACGATGCTTATATATCTCCATTAGTTCCTCAATGGTTGGGTAAACGCATCCATCATAATAAAGAGCCATATCCAGATTGCTGAGGAATTCTGATGCATGCCGCCCTTCATGGTACATAACGTATCCGCTGTTCCCGTTGGAGGAGAGCAGAACTATTGTTTCTTTCAAACCCGGAACGACTTCAATATTGTCTCCAATGCTCAGTTTGGGAACTTTGGAAATTGTCTCATCAGCAATGACGGTCCCGGAAACAGTCACTTCCTCTTCAAACGATTCACTCGGAGTTATCTCTACAGTTTCGGGCTCTGTGGACTTGGAAGATTCGCTTGTGCCTAAACTCTCCGAAGTGCTCCCTTCTCTTTCCTGTTTACCAGAGCCTGCTCCTTTTTTCCCGCCAGTAGTGGAAGGCCCGGAAGAAGAGAATCCCGGAGAGACATGGTTTTCTCCTTCCACATTTTCCTCAGAAGCGACACCTTTATTATCATCGCTGTTTCCTCTTTCTGCAACAATAGTACTATCTTTTTGTCCCGGGGCAACTTGATTAAACCATCCGTTGATGGGCTCTCTAAATATGCTAAATACAACCGCCAAGGCGAGCACGAGGGCTATTATGCCCAACATTATTCTGATAAATCTATCCCGTTTAGTGCGGTGCGTCTCAAACGAGGAATAATGAGCTTTGAAACACTCCTTGATTCCATCTTCTAACTGCTTGCTGTTCTCATATCCATTAATCCAAGGTCTCCGGCCTGAGGAGCCTCTGAGAAAAGTATCCTTATTAATTTCAGAATGTTCTTCCCCCTCTGTATGGGCAAACATGAATACTTCCCGTATTGTTCCGCGTTTCTTCCTTCGCAGAGCTGTTTCGTATTCCTTCCGAGACCATGTAGAGATACCATCAAACTCAACCACCCCGATAAAGTATTCACATTGCCGAATCCTGCTTAAGAAAAATTCGGCATCTGTCTCTCCCGGGCCTGCGGAATTGTCCATATCTATCATCTGCAGCTGAATCTTGTTCTGCAGAGACCTGTCTTTATTGAGAGAATCAATTGCGCGAACTATGGCATCCCGTTCTTCCTTGGTAAAGGGATACTGGACACCCGCGCGCTCTTTTGAAGAGTACGTATGAGTGTGAGAAACAAATATTTTGCAGAGCTCAGCCATACTGTCTTACATCGTGGAGGGGCGACTCTTCAGGAACGTTTCAAATTTATCACGGTCTATCCGATATGTTTTTGCTTTCTCTTTCTCAAGGAAACCATACGGGGTGGCTGTTTTAATCTTTACCAGGTCGTACAGGTTTGTACGCACCTTCTCTTCTGGCCACAGTATGGTTTCGATACGGGAAACGAAGTCCGGGAATTCAAAAGTGCTCTCGCCGAAGAAATCCGGAATAATCATTTGGTACCGGCTCTGCTCACGGATATAATCCAGCGCATCTATAATGGCCGCGCCATGATCGCAGAACAACGACTCTTTGGGACCCTGTATTGGTTCTTCAGATACTTTTGACTCCAAGGATTGGAAATAATCGACCTGAAGCGTGTTGCCATTTCTAATGTAAGCCACGGCTTTTTCCCGCTTGAACTTAAGGTCATATCGCTTCCCTTTTTCAGACAGGTTTACTACCTTATCTGTATATGCGTCACCACAGACTTTAACAACGCCTTTCTCATTGTAGAGTACACGCCTGACAGGGAACCAATCTGCCTTCAGAACCTTGCTGTCTTCTGAAAAAGTCAAAGGCTTAATAGGCCGGTCTAATATGGCAAGATACGTGACAGCCAATACAGGAGAGCCGTCAATTGCCCCTCGGAGAGGGTTATCCCGCAGGTTTAGTGGAAGAAGCTCATACTCGTCAGGAATACTGATTCCTGTCTTTTCCCGTAAAATATTCTTGGCTGCCCGTCGTGTGGCCCCAGTTCCGTGTGATTGAAGCTCATCATAATTAGCAAATTTTTTGAACTTGTACTCACTGTCTTTTCCGTCCCAGCCGGCATTCTTGAAGTCTTGCTCAGTAAGATAAGCGCCAGGGATGCCCCAGCGACCTTCCCCCTCTCCCTCCGACCTGACTATCAAAGGAGCGACAAGTTCATTGTCATCGTTCAAAGCAAGGACAACGATATCCACGGCCACCTCAGGATGGAAATAACGGGTTATATAAGGAGCGTTGTCTCTCCCTTTCAGAATACTGATTAACTGTTCGTTTGGCAGATCCTTGGCTGGTATGCCATTATAATCTAACAATCCCAGTTCACCTGCGCGTTCCACCCATGAGCTGCGGGACTCTTCAGAGAATGTGCCCTTAATAATATCTTTAAGCGCTGGCTTTGCATAAGATGAGAGTATTCCAAAAGGAGAAGTAGCGGAAGAAAGAAGATGGCGGACAGCCTTTTCCAGCAGTGTATTGTGATTGAAAGCCAAGCGGTTTGACAACTTGCCATCTGCGTTGACATTAAACCACACGCCCCCTTTGACCGGACATGCGCCCTGCTCCATGAACAAGATAAAGGAGCTGCAAACCAGCACATCATCTTTTTCGGTAACAGATTCCGTCCCAAGGGCAAGCAGTTCTCCCTCAAACTTAAGACCCAGCCTCTCATTCAAGTTATTAACAAGACTGTCTTGTATCGAGAGACTCCCGCCATCAAAAGCAAACATGGGGAACGCATATTTGCCCAGTGCGGGCTCTTCGCCCCTTTGTACGGCCAAAACTGACAAAACTTCGGATTCATCAGCAGCCTTGTCGATGGAAAAAATGATTGCTATTGAATAGTTCTTTATCATATCATGTGATTCTAACAACGCAAATATAGCGATATTTCTCAGCCCGGCAAAATGATTTGAACAAAATTTGTTCAGTTTTAACAGTATTTGTAAAATTCCGCAAATGATGCACTAAAACGAATGCCGGATTTCTCTTTTCAATTAGCAAACCCTTAAAAATACATAGCTATGTTTTCGTTTTTCAAAGAATTGTTAGGCCTGGGGACTGCCTCGAAATTTGACTTCAAAGAGGTTGAAGATTGGGTTAAGGAACAAATCTCGCCTGACATCATGAGGCTGAGACGCCTCTGTTCAAGGTTAAAAGTCTCCTATATGCGCTATTACGAACCACAGGTTGTGGATATCGAATTGGCCGTTTTCCACATCCTTGATTCGCTATATGCAAATCCTGCATTGGTAAACAAAGGCATATCCCCAATGGTCTTAGTGAATCTCGTTCCGTATGGGAAGGAAGACACGCCAAAAAAGGGGAAAGTATCTGATTACATATCCATTCATATGGATTTCAGCCTTATTGACAGTGGCGACGACAATGCCACGGAATTCAGCACTGGCGCTCAGATGCGAGGATACGAATCTTTGCTGTCCGTGTTCCCTCCATTCGTCCAATGGGACGGAGACATTCACAATATGATTGTTTCATTCCCTAAAAGTGTGAACGCAAAGCATGAAGTCAACCCGGTAGTAACCCTCTCGCTCTTTGGCGATGATGCTATCTACTTTAAGGATAACGGCAGCCAGCGTATTGCCCTGAACCCCGGCACCTATGTACTCTGCGGCGCCAACTGCGATGACCCCCATAACGGTCATGCCCTGCGCCTGACCACTGATAAGCTCCTGTCCAATCACGCCATTCTGGAAGTCGGCGAATCCATCATCCGCATGACGGCAATAGGTATTACGTTCTTTAACGGCGAGCGCATTGATCAATCCGAGTACACCAACCGCATTACAGTCTCCTCCGGAGACACCGTTTCTTTTGGTTGTATATCCGTTGAATTCATTTAACCTCATGGGCCCTATTATTCTCGCACAAGCATCTGTCCTAGGCAGAAGACATGAAAAGAATGGCTTGGACAATCAGGACCGGTTGTTTTGCTGCCGTCTGGGGACCGGCTGTTTTATCGGCTGCTGGGATGGTATATCTGCATTCGGAGAACGCGGCGGAGAGGCCGCTCAGATTGCCGCAGATATCACGCGGCAAACATTGTCAAATTTGGAAACAATCCCTACAGATGCCCGCAGCTTTCTGATCGGACTGGTGAGAACTATCCAGGGCGCAATAATGGACCGGCAACCAAAGGACGGACCTGTCATTGGGACAACAATGACGGCTTGCCTAATAGACACATCCGAGCACCTTCTTCACGTTGTACATATTGGCAACTCCCCGGTTTTGATTACACAATGTGGCGCTGACCTTCACAAGATTACCAAAGATGACATCGACCGTTTTAATGCAGGCGCTTTAACCCGCTGGCTTGGTTCAGGTTCAGGAGTTGATGATAATACTCTGTACTCTTGCACGAAGCTGGAAGCCAATGATGTCATTGTGTTGTGTACTGACGGTGTCGCCCACGCCTTTAATGGCAGGGAACAGGAAATGGAATCTGTGATAAAACAATCCCGGACCATAGAAGAGATGGAGGA
>OQVL01000588.1_pt1 | contig 19826 bp, 17 predicted proteins | sample 1691501 | NCBI WGS metagenome assembly OQVL01 (sample SAMN03418253, study PRJEB22391) | human gut metagenome | biome: human-gut; feature: organic feature; material: feces | host: Homo sapiens | place: Tanzania | collected 2013-01 | reverse complement strand
GAGATTCTCGCGCAATCAATTATCGGGGACCCCGCGGGATACTGTGTACTCGCGGGGAAAAGGAGCACACAAGCAAAAGAGTGAGCGTTATCGCTTGCGATAACGTGATTTCAAAAGCGAAGTTGTGCGACGCGTACACTAGGATTTTCTGAACCCGCAAAGAACCATCACGGGGCCACCACAAGATACTGTGTACTTGTGGGGCTTAAAGACATCAAATTCTCGCCGTTTTATGGGCGTTGGTATTTTGATACCCGCCGAGAAAATCACGCGGGGTCCCCACAAGATACTGTGTACTTGTGGGGCTTAATAGCATCAAAATTCTGACTTTTTATGAGAAGTTTATTTTTTAACTAAATCTTAACTTCGGATTAAAGTAATCTTTAACTTGCGCGGTTATGATTAAGCCATAAAGTTTCATAACATAATTTTCTCCCATTATTGAGAAGGGGCGTCCAAAGCGGACGCTCTTTTTCTTTTGGCGCGTGCGGGCAATAAAGTTGCCTTTTTTGTAATTGCATATTATAATAGACAGATGTAAGAGGATTCGAAATCGACCGTATGTTTTTATTGCTTGCGTTAATTTATCTTATTTTCATATCGCTGGGGCTTCCCGATTCGCTTTTCGGAGCGGCGTGGCCGGTCATGCACGTTGACTTCAACGTGAACGAAAGTTTCGCAAGCATATATATGATAATCACCGCGGTCGGCTCGGGCGGCGTAAGTTTTATTGCGGGGCCGCTCATCAGAAAATTCGGTACGGGCAAAGTAACGGTGGTGTCGATTTTGCTTACCGCCGTCGGCATGCTTGTCATCGGTTTTTCGGTGCATATCGCGATGGCGATTTGCGGTTCCATACTTATGGGGTTTGGCGCGGGCGCAATCGACACGGGGCTCAACAACTATGTTTCGACGCATTATAAGGCGCGGCATATGAACTGGTTGCACGCGTTCTGGGGCGTGGGAGTTACGTTAAGTCCGATAATTATGGGCGCGTTTCTGGACCAGAACAACAACTGGCGCGGCGGATACAGATGCGTGTCGTGCATACAGTTCGCGATATTCGCGGCTTCGCTTTTTTCGTTGCCGCTTTTTAAGAAGTACGAACACTCCGTGACGGTTGAAACGCTTGTCGGGGCGGCGCCCGACGAAAGCGAAGAAGAAAACGAAAATACGACGAAAGAACAGGCGGAAAAAGACGGCGAAAAGCCGAAAAAGAAGAAACCTGCAATTTTTGAAATATTGAAAATCAAGGGCGTGGCGTGGGCGGTTTTGTCGCTTGGCATTTACACTTCGATGGAATTTCTGATCGGAACGTGGGGTGCAAGTTACGCCGTCAACACAAAGGGCGTATCGCCCGCAGACGCCGCTCGCTGGGTGTCGCTGTATTTCGGCGGAATTATGGCAGGAAGGGTAATCAGCGGGTTTATTTCTTATAAATTTGACGATAAAGTCCTTATTCGGTTGGGAATTGTCGTCATGACAATCGGAATGATTGTGTTTGCGTTGCCCATCGGGAAATACTCGCTTGCGGGGCTTCTGCTCATCGGCGCGGGCTTTGGTCCGGTGTTCCCGTCGACGATACACGCCGTACCGTTCAGGTTCGGCACGAAGTATTCCGCGGACATTACGGGAATACAGATGGGCGGCTCTTACGCAATCGGCTGGGCGGTGCAACTCACGTTCGGATTCGTCGCGCAAAAGGTCGGTTTTTTGTTCATGCCGTACTTACTGCTTGCGTTTGCGGCGGCACTGCTTATCGTAAGCGAAATCACGAACAAAGTCACCGCAAAACACAAAGTCGCGGCGGAGCAAATATCGTAAAAAATGAAACAGCGCGTTAAGAAATCGTTGATAATCGTTGCAATCGGCGTGGTGGTAAACGTCGCGCTTGCGCTCATCAAAATGTACGTCGGGCTTTCAAGCAACAGTCTTTGCATAATGCTTGACGCGATCAACAACTTTTTTGACATTTTGACGGCGATAGTGGCAGGGGTGGCGTTTTGCACGCTTCTTATCCCGCGCAGCGAAAAGGCGCCGTACGGCTACGGCAGGACGGAGTATCTTGCGGGGTTTATCGTCGCGGCGACTTCGGTCGTGGTCGGCGGGCTGTTTCTGATAAGGTCGCTTAACCGTATGGCGATGCCCGAGCCGGTATGGTTCGGTGTAAAAAGCTGCATATTGATATCGGTGACCGTGCCGGTAAAACTCGGACTGGGACTTACCTACTATTTTGCCGACAAGAAGATGAAGTCGCCTGCGCTCAAAGCCTTGGCGATTGACAGTTTTATGGACGTCGGCATAACGGTGACTTCGGTGGTGTCGTTTGCGGTGTCTGCTCGCGTTGACTACGCCGCGGACGCGATTGTCGGCATCGTCATAAGCATTGCGGTTATCGTATTTGCGATAAAGGCAGTCAGGGACAACGTAAAGGCGGTTGTGTCGGGCGACGGCGCAAAAGACGAGAAAGAAGCGATATACAAAGAGTGCGAAAAGGTCGGCGTGACCGTTGTGAAGACACAACTTCACGATTACGGTTACGGCGCAAAAATCGGCGTCGTTATCGTGAAAAACGGAGACGAAAACGTATTTTCCGACATTTCCCGAAAAGTCCGCGAAAAAACAGGCGCGGAAATTAAATTTATCATTGAAAATAACGGCGAAAACGCCGAAGAACAAAACAACTGAGGTGAAGATATGAGAAAGAAGAAATTCGACGAAACGAACGACGTTTCTTTCAGCGTGGAAACAACCGAATTCGGCACGCGTGAAAAGAGAAAGAAAGAGAAAAAGGTCCTTTCGCCCGAAGAAAAGAAAAAGCGTACGATAAAAGCGCTGATTATCACGGCAAGCGTCGTGCTTGTCCTTGCGATATTCTTTGGCGGTTGCGCGATAAGTTCGGCTGTTGGCACGAAGTCGCTTATCAAGCAAGGGCAGAGTTTTGACAAAGTCGAATATACCGAGCATTCGCAACTTGTCCCGACGTTTGACGAAAGCCTCGGATACTACGTATTTACGAAGGAAGACGGCCGCGAGTTCAAGGTGTTGCAGTTCACCGACGTCCATATCGGCGGCGGCGCGTTTTCGCACAAAAAGGACGCGTGGGCAATGAACGCCGTCGCGACGATGATAAGGAAAGAACAACCCGACTTTGTCGTGGTCACGGGCGATATCGCGTATCCCGTACCTTTCCAGTCGGGCACGTTCAACAACAAAAACGCCACGATGATTTTCGCGGAAATGATGGAAACCCTCGGTGTGTACTGGACGTTCGCGTTCGGCAACCACGACACCGAGTATTACAGCCGTTATTCGCGCGTGGATATCTGCAACTATTATAAGGAAAGGAACTTTAAGTACTGCTTGTTCGACGCGGGCGTTTGCGACGAAAAGGACTATATCGGCGACGACGCAATGGGATTTGGCAACAATATGTTCGTGGTCAAAAATTCGGACGGCAGCATCAATCAGGCGCTTGTAACGTTCGACAGCCACAGCTACATCGACGGCGACTACTTCGGCGCGGCGTGGAAATACGACAATATCCACCAGTGCCAGGTCGATTGGTATACCCGCGAAATGGCAAAGTTGAGAAAAGCAAACGACAATAAAGCCGTCAACAACCTTGTGTTCTTCCACATTCCGCTGCGCGAATACCGCGACGCCTGGGCGAACGTAATCGACAAACTCGGCGACGGTAAAACACCGAACGTCGGCGATAAATTTGTATCCGACCGCGGCACGACCGAGTTTATCTACGGTACGATGGGCGAAAACAACAAAACCAAAAACGGTCAGCGCACCTACGGCGTCTTCTGCGGAATGCGTACTGACGAACTGTTTGAGGCAGGGCTTGAAAACGATATGCAGGGCGTCTTCTGCGGTCACGACCACTACAACAACTTCTCCGTAAACTACACGCCGAAGGGCGCGGAACGCTCGATACGTCTGACGTACGGCATGTCCATCGACTACCTCGCCTACGTCAGCGTCAGAGACCACGCACAACGCGGCTGCACGCAAATCTTGCTGAAAGCCGATAACTCCTTTGAATGCGCACCCAAGAACTACTATAAGGACTACAACGTGACTCCCGAAAAACCCGAAAGGAAGAAATAACGTTTCCGCAATTCCAGACTACAAAAAGGCTTGCCATGCGGCAAGCCTTTTTCATTGCGTTGTTCGGCGTGCCGATGTCATAAAACCGTTTGTTTTTTTCTGGCATACAACAAAAACAGAAAACTTTTCATAAGCTCGTTGACAAACGGAACGGGTGACGATTTATAATTTATAATATACGCGCGAAGATTTTCGTCCGGGGGGCGATGTTTTAACAAACGAAAAAACAATCGTGGAGTGTTTGAAAACAAGTCGCGCGTTTTCGCGAAATCGTTTCGGGAAAGGCAAGGGGGCATTATGCACAAAGAAAGCAAACTCGCAAAAAACAAGGCGTGCGGAATCTTTCTGATGATTCTCGGGGTGTTCGGTTTTTTGATTATCATACACAGGCTGTGCTGTTACAAGTTCGAATATGACGAAAAATTCAGCCCTGTCGATTACGGAAAATTTAATATCCTGTCTTTCTTCACAATTCAATCCAACGTGTTCGTATACGTGTATCTTATTTGCGCGGGGCTTGCGTCTCTCGGCGTCGAGGGGGCAAAGAAGGTTGCGTACAATCCGCTTGTCGGCGCAATGGCAACGACGTATATCCTTGTTACCGGACTCGTGTACACCGCGGGTATTCCCATGGGATTTACTCCGCCGTTCAAGTGGGGCGATTCTTACCACGCGATGAGCAGTTTCATTCAGGTGTATTTCCATATGATTATCCCGCCGATTATGCTGATACTGTGGTTTTTCCCGTTCACGGACAGGCGCACGAATCATAAGACGGTATGGGCGTTTGCGATATATCCGTTTGTGTATTCGCTCTTTTCCATAATCCGGGGCGCGGTGGGAAAAATGCACTTTTATCCTTATCCGTTTTATCGTCCCGAATTTATATGGTCGATATTCTCAAAAGGCGACGTCAATTATCCGCTTGCGTATTTTCTGATGTTCATCGTGCTTATGGCGGGAATGTTGCTGTTTGTCGGCATAGGCAGGCTTATGATGTTCATAAACGATAAAATGATAAGTAAAACGTTTTGCCGTGGCAACGAGTGCACGGTGAGCGAACAAAGCGACGCGGACGCCGGTTAAGTCTTCCGGTATTCGGTTGTTGACTTTGGGGCGAAATGGTGATATTCTATCGTTGCAAAAAAGGAGAAAATATGAAAGCGGCAATTATAGGGCTGGGCGTTATCGGAAAGGTTCATTACGACGTTTTGAAAAAGCAAGGTGAAGACATAGTTGCACTTTGCGACATAGATGCGGCGAAGTTGAACGGCTACGACACCGTCAAAAAATATTTCGACTACAAGAAGATGCTGGATGAAGAGCAAATCGACGTCGTGCATATTTGCACGCCGCACTATCTGCACGCCGATATGACGATATACGCGCTTGAAAGAAACGTGAACGTTTTATGCGAAAAACCGCTGTGCATAAGGAAAGAAGACGTCGCGCGGATTATCGACGCGGAAAAAAAGTCCGAGGCGATGCTCGGCGTATGCCTGCAAAACAGATTTAATAAATCCAGTCAATTTGTCAAAAGGTATTTTCAAAACAAAAAAATCGATTTCGCTTTCGGCAACGTGTTGTGGCATCGCGACAAGGCGTATTACGCGTCGGGAGAATGGCGGGGAAAAAAAGAAACCGAAGGCGGCGGAGTGCTTATCAATCAGGCAATACATACGCTTGATCTGATGCAATGGATTTGCGGTGAGCCGACGAGCGTTTGTGCCAACACGTACAATTATTCGCTTAAAGACGTCATCGAGGTGGAAGACACCGCCGTCGCGCTGTTCAAAGGCGACACGGATTTTGAGTTTTTTGCCACTAATACCGCAAAAACCGATTTGCCGGTCGAAATACGTTTCATTGCAGGAGGCGATATCGTTACGCTTTATCCCGACAAGGTGCTTATCAACGGCGACGTCGCCGATATCGAAAACGAAATCGAATGGAACGGGAAACGCTCCTACGGCAACGGACACGAGAAACTTATCGGTCATTTTTACGATTGCGTCGCGAAAAAAGAAAAATTCCCGATTGACGGCAGCGAAGCGGCAAAATGCGTGAAAGAAGTCCTTTCTGCGTATGAAAGCGACGGAAAATTCGTTGAAATATAAAAGAAAAATCGTTATTCAGAAAAAACCGAAAAACAGCCCGAGCGGGCTGTTTTTTATTGCAAATTTTTCAATTAAGGTTGTAAATTTATCGATGCGAAAAATTGCTTCGGCGTTATGCCGAACTCGTTTTTGAACGCGCGGAAAAAGTGTGTATAATCCGAGAAACCGCATTTTGCAAACACTTCGGTTATCGGGAAGCCTTCTTCGATAAATTGTTTTGACAAGACCAGCCGTTTTTTAAGGATATATCGGTGGGGGGAAGTGTTGGTGTATTCCTTGAAAATGTGCGCGAAGTAGTATTTGTCCACGAACAACGCAGACGCGATTGCGTCAAGGGAAAGATCTTGCGAGATATGTTCGGAAATATAATCAATGGCTTTTGTCACGCAGGGATTTGCTTTTCCCAATATGGTGAAATCGTCGCGGTTTTGCAAGAAATACTGTCCCAGCAACACAAGCAAAGCCTTTATGCGCTCCTCGTTTTCGACGTCCGCGCCGAAGTCGCCGGTTTGTGAAACGGAAAAACCGTCCAGAATATGGCGGATTTTGTCCGAAACCGCACTGTTGCGGATAAGAAAAGCGTTGTGTTCGTGCGCCTGCAAAAAACAGGTGTTCAGGTCGGTTTTTGCGGTTGAGATGCGTTTCAGATATCGTTGATTAAGCCACACAACAAAGCGTTCGTACGTCATGGCGGAGTCTTTGATGTCAAGCTGATGAAGTTTGTTGGGAGGAATCAACAGCACGTCGCCCGGGCGCAGGGAATACTTGCAATCTTCCACGATGTACGACGCAGAACCCTGCAAAAAGAAATAGATTTCCGAAAAATCGTGAGAATGCATTTCCACCGTTTTGAAATCCTTGTCTTTTTTGTGATGCACCTCGTAAGTCGAGTTACTCATTTGTTGATTTTCGTATTTTGTTCCGTTCATATCTTAACAATACTCCAAAACCGCAAGATATGCAAGTAAAAAAGCAAAAAATAAAATTTACTATGCAAAAGTTGTGTGATAAAATAATTTTAATAAGGAGAAAGGAAAATGGGATTTTTTGATGAAAATCTTTTGCTGACCGGCGACACCGCACGCGGAATTTACAAAAGCATTGCGGATTTGCCGATTATCGACTATCACTGTCATCTCAACGAAGCGGATATTAAAAACGACAAGAAGTTTTCCGACATAGGGGAACTGTGGCTTTCGGGCGACCATTACAAGTGGCGCGCGATGCGTCTTTCAGGCATTGACGAAAGTTATATCACGGGCGACCGCTCTTACGAAGAAAAGTTTTTGAAATACGCAAAGATTATGCCAAAACTTTTCGGCAATCCGCTTTATTACTGGACGCATATGGAGCTTAAACAAATTTTCGGCATTACGGAGCCTTTGAACGAAGACAGCGCAAGCCGTATTTATGAAAAAGCAAATGAAATTCTGCAAGGGCTCAGCGTGCAAAAACTGCTTGAAAAATTCAGGGTGGAGTATATCGCGACCACCGACGATCCGTTTTCCGATTTATCTTGCCACGGCGACATAAACGGGGTGAAGGTGCGCCCGACGTTCCGTCCCGACAGATGTTTTTCGGAAGGCGTCGACAAGGTGCAACTTGAAAAGAGATTGGATTATTTTGTTTCCAAAGGCTGCAAAATCGCAGACCACGGATTCGATGATTTTTCCGACACGCAAAATATCGAATGGCTGATTGAAAAATGCTTTGAAAAGGGAGTCGTTTTGCAGCTGCATTTCGGCACTTTCCGAAACGTCAATACCGCGGCGTTTAACAAAATCGGGAAAGACAGTGGGTTTGACGTTTTCAGGGCAAGCGTTGACACCGACGCGCTTGCACGACTTCTTGACAAAATGCACACAAAACTTGGGGATTTGCCAAAAATCATACTTTATCCGTTAAACGACGAATGTTTAAGGGCGGTTTGTGCGATTTCAGGCGCATTTCCCAACGTTATTGTCGGTGCGGCGTGGTGGTTTAACGACACCGTGTCGGGCATAAAAAGACAACTTGAAACCGTGTCGGAATATGCGGTTCTCGGCACGAATCTCGGCATGCTTACCGACAGCAGATCGTTCAGTTCGTACGTGCGGTTTGATTTTTACCGAAGGATACTTTCATCGTTTATCGCAGATAAGGTTGACCAGGGCGAGTATGACGAAAAGTCCGCGCTCGCGCTTGCAAAAGATATTGCATACAACAACGTAAAGGAGGTTTTGGGGCTGTGAAAATGACCTTCCGCTGGTATGGAGAAAACGATTGCATACCGCTGAATTACATAAAACAAATACAGGGAATGAGCGGGGTTGTGACCGCCGTTTACGACACGCCCGTCGGAGAAGTCTGGAAAGAAGAAAAACTTGAAAGGCTCAAAAATCTTGCAAACGACGCGGGGCTTGATATGGAAGTTATCGAGTCCGTCCCCGTGCACGAAGACATAAAACTCGGAAAGCCAACGAGAGACAAGTATATCGAAGCGTACAAGCAAAATATCATCAACTGCGGGAAAGTCGGCGGCAGGTGCATTTGTTATAATTTTATGCCCGTGTTCGATTGGCTAAGGACAGACCTTTATTTCAAGCATAAAGACGGCTCGACGTCGCTTGCTTACGATCACGAAAAATTGCTTGCGCTCGATCCCAAAAACCTGCATTTGCCCGGCTGGGACGAAAGTTATTCATTGATAGAACTCAATAAACTTCTGGACGAATACAAGGGAATCACGCACGAGAAACTGTTTGAAAACCTTGTGTATTTTCTGAATGCGATTATGCCTGCCTGCGACGAAGCGGGCGTCGATATGGCGATACATCCCGACGATCCGCCGTGGGATATGTTCGGTTTGCCCAGAATTATTTGCAAAGAAGAAGACTACGATAAGTTGTTTAAGGCGGTACCGAATAAGCACAACGGAATAACGTTCTGCACGGGAAGTCTGGGTGCGGGCAGGTTCAACGATCTTCCGAAAATGGCGGCAAAATATGCAAACAGAATTTATTTTGCACATCTTCGTCAGCTGAGATACGACGGAGAAATAAATTTTTACGAAAACGGACATCAGACCGACTGCGGAAACGTCGACGTGTACGCGATAGTCAAGGCGCTTGTCGAAAACGGGTTTGACGGATACGTTCGTCCCGACCACGGCAGAAACGTGTGGGGCGAAGACGCAAAGCCCGGATACGGACTGTTTGACAGAGCGATGGGCGCGTGTTATCTAACGGGACTGTTCGAGGCGGTTGAAAAGGATATAAAAGGAGAGAAAAAATGAAAGTTCCTTTCAAAGTAGATTTAAGTGACAAAATTGTTGCAATAACGGGCGCGGGCGGCGTGATTTGCTCGGAATTTGCCCGTGCGCTTGCGGAGTGCGGCGCAAAAGTCGCGCTTCTGGACGTAAACTTCGACGCGGCGAAAAAAGTCGCGGACGAGATTGGCGAAAGCGCGTTCGCCGTCAGGTGCAACTGCCTGGACAAAGACGAAATCCGAAAAGCCAAAGAAGAAGTTGTCAAAAAGTTCGGACAAGTCAACTTCCTTATCAACGGCGCAGGCGGAAATAATCCCAAAGCGACCACCGACAACGAAGTTATGACGGCGGATCTTGAAGGCGCGAAAGACTTTTTCGCCCTTGAAGAAAGCGGGCTTAAATTCGTGTTTGACCTTAATATTACGTCGGCGTTTCTGGTGACGCAGGTTTTTGCAAAAGATATGGTCAAAACAGGCGGAAACATCATCAATATTTCGTCGATGAACGCGTTCAGACCGCTCACCAAAATCCCCGCATACAGCGCGGCGAAAGCGGGCGTATCCAACTTTACCGAATGGCTTTCCGTGCATTTTGCGCCGTGTAATATTCGTTGCAACGCAATCGCGCCGGGATTTTTCGTGACAAATCAGAACAGGACGCTTTTGTTCAATGCGGACGGCACGCCGACGGCAAGAACGGGCAAGATTCTGAACGCAACGCCGATGAAAAAATTCGGCGAAATAAGCGACCTTATCGGGTGTCTGTTGTGGCTTGCCGACGACAAAGCAAGCGGATTCGTAACGGGTGCGGTTATCCCCGTTGACGGCGGATTCTCGGCATACAGCGGAGTGTAATATGAAACAAGTAATTCCCGTTGTCGTCATAAACGACGAAAAAGAAACGATAGAAATTCTCTCGAAATTGAGAGAAGGCGGCATAAACTGTGCGGAAATCACCTTCCGTACGGCGTGCGCGAAAGAAGCAATCGCAATCGGCACGAAAGCCTTTGAAGATATGAATATCGGTGCGGGTACGGTTATCAACGCCGAGCAGGCAAAAAGCGCGGTACAGGCGGGCGCAAAGTTTATCGTGTCCCCGGGGTTCTCGGGCGAAGTGGCTCGCTATTGTACAGACGAGAATATTCCGTATTATCCGGGGTGCGTGACTCCCACCGAGATTATGCGCGCGCTCTCGTACGGGCTGAACGTCGTTAAGTTTTTTCCGGCGGGCGTATATGGCGGTCTGAAAGCGATGAAAGCGTTGTCGGCGCCGTTCCCGCAGGTCAGATTTATACCGACGGGCGGTGTGGATTTGAGCAATTTGAAAGAATACCTTGATTTCGATAAGGTGTACGCCGTCGGCGGCTCTTTTATGATGAAAGGCGATATCGTAAAAAACTGTAAGGAGATTGTAAAGATATGCGAGTTGTGACGTTTGGAGAAATAATGCTTCGTCTGGCACCCGAAAACTATTTGCGGTTCGTACAGGCGGACAGGCTTGAAGCGACTTTCGGCGGTGCGGAAGCGAACGTTGCCGTGTCGCTTGCAAATTTCGGCGACGACGTTTCGTTTGTGAGCAAACTTCCTTCCCACGAGATAGGACAAAGCGCGATAAACTCCCTTCGCAAATTCGGCGTCGGCACGTCGTTTGTCGCAAGAGGCGGCGAGCGAGTGGGCATTTATTACTGCGAAAAGGGCGCGAGCCAACGCCCGAGCAAAGTCATATACGACAGGGCGGGCAGTGCAATCGCAACCGCAACCGACGACGACTTCGACTGGGACAAAATTTTCGACGGCGCAAAATGGTTCCACTTTACGGGAATCACGCCCGCGCTTTCCGACACGCTTGCAGGCATTGTCTTGAAGGCTGTCAGAATCGCAAAAGAAAAAGGAATAACCGTGTCGTGTGACCTGAATTTCCGCAAAAAACTTTGGAGCAAGGAAAAAGCGAAAGAAGTTATGAGCGAGATTTGCAAGTACGTCGACGTATGTATAGCAAACGAAGAAGACGCAAAAGACGTGTTCGGAATCGAGGCGGAAAACACCGATATCGAAAGCGGCAAACTCAACGAACAAGGTTACGTTTCGGTTGCGAGACAACTTGTCGATAAGTTCGGCTTTAAGGCGGTTGCAATCACGTTAAGAGAAAGCATAAGCGCAAACGACAATAATTGGTCGGGAATGCTGTACACGGACGGCAAAGCGGTGTTCAGCAAGAAATACGCAATGCATATTGTGGACAGAGTCGGCGGCGGGGACAGTTTCGGCGCAGGGCTCATTCATTCGTTGCTGGCAGGTAAAAACGCGAATGACGCGATTGAATTTGCAGTTGCCGCAAGTTGTCTGAAACACTCGATCGAGGGCGATTACAACATGGTCTCAAAAGAAGAAGTCGAAGCACTCGCAAACGGAAACGCAAGCGGAAGAGTGCAAAGATAAAAAGGATACTATTATGAATGAAATTACAATATCAGGGTTTTATGATGAAATAAGCAGTGCATTAAGTACTCAAATCGCTGTTTTACACCAACTCGGCGAAACTTATATGTGCCCGAGAAACGTGGACGGCAAGAACATTGCGGACTATACGTTTGAGGAATTCAAGGAAAAGATTTTCCCCGTGTTGAAAAAGGAAGGCGTGAAGTTTTCGTCCATCGGTTCGCCGATAGGAAAAGTCGGCATCGACGACGAAGAAGGCTTTGAGAAACAAAAGAAACAACTTGCGGAACTCGTGAAAATCGCAAAACTTACGGGTTGCGAATACATCAGGGTATTCTCCTTCTTTTACGGCGACAAAAATCCGAAAGATTGCACGGAGAAAGTTATTGCCCGCCTCAAAGAAATGCTGAAAATCGTCAAAGGCAGCGGCGTGAAACTTCTGCACGAAAACGAGAAAAAAGTTTACGGCGACGTGCCCGAAAGAGTGCTGGAAATTTACAACGCGATTAACGATGAAGATTTCGTTTTGTGTTTTGACGCAAGCAACTACGTCCAGTGCGACGTCAATCCGAAAACGGCGTTCGATATGCTGAAAGATTACGTCGTTTATTATCATATCAAAGATTGCTCGAAATACAAGGTCGAAGTCCCCGTCGGCACGGGCGAAGGGTGCTATCCGTACATTCTGGGCGAACTGAAAAAGCGGGGCTATCACGGCTTTATGACGCTTGAACCGCATACTTTCAAATACGCGATATTCAAGCCGATTGTCAATTTCGTCCCGTTTGCGGCACTTGCGATGAAAGATTATTTCAAGGCGTTCAGGCTTATCGACAAGAAAATGCACAGAAACTATTTTGCGTGCGCGTCAAGAAAACAAGTTTTCTTGTGGCAATACTACAATTTGAAAAAACTACTTAAAGAGGTGGAATAATGGATAAGAAAGAAATCAGGTATGGCATTGTAGGAATCGGTAAACAAGGCACGTTTTACACAAAGATATTCACCAAACTCAGCGGACTCGTAAAAGGTGCAAAGCTTACGGCGGTGTGCGACATTTTGCCTGAACGTCGCAAGTACGCCGAAGAAAACCTCAAAGGCGTAAAAGTCTTTGATAACTATCAGGATATGTTTGCGTCGGGACTTATCGACGTCGTTATGGTCGAAACCCCGCACTATTTTCACCCGCAAATCGCAATCGACGCGATGAAAGCGGGGCTGAACGTGCTTTGCGACAAGCCTGCGGGCGTTTACACAAAACAAGTCAGAGAAATGAACGAAGAAGCGAAAAAGCATCCGGAACTGCTCTTTGGAATGATGTTCAATCAGCGCACGAATCCGTTGTACATAAAAGCCAAAGAGATTATCGACAGCGGACGACTCGGAAAACTCACGCGTATCGTATGGATAATAACAAATTGGTATCGTCCGCGTGCGTATTATGCACAAGGCGGCTGGCGCGGCACGTGGTGGGGTGAAGGCGGCGGCGTACTTCTCAATCAATGTCCTCACCAACTCGATTTATTCACCTGGCTTGCGGGGCTTCCCGTCAGCGTAACGGCAACGGCGTCGACCGTCGGTCGCGATATCAGCGTTGAAAACGACGTGACGGCTTATTGCAAGTTCGCAAACGGCGCGACGGGCGTGTTTATCACCTCGACTCACGACGCGCCCGGCACGAATCGCCTTGAAATAACCGGGGAAGGCGGTAAAATCGTCATTGAAAACGGCAAGCTCGTCTTCACCGAAAACGAAGAAATGGAGCCTGCTTTTTCGGAACATAACACCGTGTTTATGGGCAAGCCGAAAACAAAAAAATACAAGTATCGCGGAATCGGGCATTATCTTGCCGTCACGAAATATCCGCCTCAGCACATCGGCATAATCAAAAACTATACCGATTATCTTCTCAAAAAGACGGACAAATTCACGGCTCCCGGCGAACAGGGTATCGTCGGACTTACTTTCTCCAATGCAATCCACCTTGCAAGCTGGACGCATAAGGAAGTTCAGATTCCGTTTGATGAAGATCTGTATATCAGCGAGCTTGAAAAACGCAAGGAAGCCGAAAAAGAAAACGGCAAAAAATAATCAAAACACACAAAAAAGGGAGTTATTATGAGCGATATTTCAAACGTCGCACAGGCGACGGAACAAAGTTTCATTTCGCGCACGAGCGGACTCAAAAACAAGGATTATATCGGGTACGCGATGGGCGATACGGCGTGTTGTCTCGTTTTCGGGCTGGTCACGTCGTTCTTGCAAAAATTTTACACCGACATTTTCAGTTTAAGCCCGTTGTTCATCATGCTTATGTTCATCGGCGCGAGAATCTGGGACGCAATCAACGATCCCATTATGGGAAGATTGTGCGACACAATCAAACTTTCCAAATGGGGAAGATATCGTCCGTGGTTCTTGTGGGCAGCGGGTCCGTTGATTATCTCGACAATGCTGATGTTCATCAAATGGCCGGGGCTTACGGGCGAAGAAAACTACGTCGGCACCTGCATTTATGCAACGGTTACATACGTGATGTTCGGCATGAGTTACACGATGCTCCAAATTCCGTACGGCGGACTTGCGTCGGTCGTTACGACAGACGAGAAAGAGCGCACGAAACTTTCGGTGTTCCGTTCAATCGGGGCGGGCGTCGGAAGTATTCCGGCGGTGCTTATCGCGTCGTTTTGTTACAAAAAAATCGGCGTCAACGAACAGACGGGCAGGGTTATTTCCGAGATGCAGTATAAGCCGGTAATAATCGGCGTCGTAATCGTATCGCTGGTTGCGCTTGTTATGCTTATCCTTGCTTTTATGATGAACAAGGAAAGAGTCATCGCTCAGCCCAAAGAAAAAGTCGCAAAAGGCGAGACGAAACAAATCGTAAAAGGCCTGTTCAAAAACAGGGCGTTTCTGGCGGTCAGCGTGGCAAGTATGCTGTTGCTTGCAGGACAAATGTTCACGCAAAGTTTTTATTTGTACCTGTTCGACGACTATTTCGGAAAGCCTTGGATGAACCTTGTTTCTACTGCCTGCACTTATGCGCCGATGGTTGTTTTTATGTTCTTCACCCCGAAACTCGTCAGAAAATTCGGCAAAAAAGAACTTTGCGGAATAGGTATGATTATCGCGGCGGTTGCAAACCTCGGAATGTTTGCTTTGCGCTCGGTTAACCCGAACGTTCTGGCGTATCTGTTCCTGGTGCTTTGCTTTGCAAGCGGATGCGGACTTACTTTCATCATTTTGCAGGTCTGGTCAATGGCAACCGACGCAATCGACGATATCGAGGTCAAAACGGGACGTCGTGACGACGGCACCGCCTATGCGTTCTTTATGTTTTTCAGAAAGCTCGGGCAGGTCATCGCGGCAATCGCCGTAAACGGCGCGCTTCTCGGCATGCATTACGACTATACGAAAGGTGCGGTTCAAACCACGAAAAACCTTGAAATAATGTACGATATGGCAACCATTATCCCGGCGGTGCTTTTTGGAATTATGGCTGTCGTGTTGCTTGTATGGTATCCGCTTTCCAAAAAGAAAGTTGCCGATCTTCAAATTGCAAAAGAAGAACATCTCAAAAACGCATTCGAAAGCAACGCGATTGCAATCGACAATACAAGAGGCATAGAAAACCTTGGCGAGTCGTGCGCGCAACTTGAAGAAGAAGCCGAAGAAGCGACTGATACAAAAATAGATTAAATTGCACAAAATGGTATTTACAATGATAATAGCGAGGGATAAAGTATGAAATACGGCGTACAATTGTTTTCTTTAAGAAAGTATCTGAAAGACGAAAAAGGATACGAACAAGTGTTCAAGCGCACGAAAGAAACGGGCGCGCAAGTGGTGCAACTGTCCGGCGGAAAACCCGTCGCACCCGAATATATCAGGTCGCTTTCGGACAAGTACGACCTGCCGGTCTGCATAACTCATGATAACTTCGGCAGGCTTGAAAACGACCTTGACGCGCTTATCGCCGAGCACAGGATTTACGGTTGCAATCGTTTGGGCGTCGGCATGATGCCCAAAAAGTTCCGCACCGGAAAACTTGAAGATCTGGACAAATTTATCTCCTTTCTTAATTCCGCCGCGCAGAAGCTTGCGGGAGAGGATATGACGATTGCTTATCATAATCACTGGTTTGAATTCGACGAAATCGACGGCAAGGTTATATACGACTATATAATCGAACATACCGATCCGCGCGTGGAATTTATTCCCGATACGTACTGGATAAGATTTGCAGGAAAGGACATTGAAGAGTATCTTGAAAAGTTGAAAGGTAGGGTGAATACGCTCCATCTCAAAGACTACAAAAACAAAATTTTCAGAGCGGTGGGGAAGGGCACGCTCGATTTTAAGAGCATACTCGAAACAGCCGAAAAATGCGGGGTTCAGAACGCCGTCGTAGAGCTTGATTTTTCACCGAATCCGTATAAGAGCGTCGAGTTTTCGATGAATATGTTAAAGAGAATTGCAAATGCAAACTAAAACGATACCAACGCCTTGCGGCAACGTTATCGGCGAAATTACGCCGTACGGATTGCGGTTCAGGGGTATAAAATACGCAACAGCCGGACGCTTTGAAATGCCCGCCGAAGTCAGGTCTTTCGGCGGTGATTTCGACGCGACAAAACAAGGCGTATGCTGTCCGCAAATGCGCGCGTTCTGGAACGAAGAACACAGATTTTATTATCAGGAGTTCAGGAAAGGAAAAGAGTTTACTTACAGCGAAGATTGCCTTATCCTTGACGTTCATGCGCCCGACAACGCCAAAAACTGTCCCGTGATCGTGTTTATTCACGGCGGAAGTTTCACGGGCGGAAGCATAAACGAGATGCAGTTCAACGGCTCGGCGTACACGAAGCGTGGCGCGATTTTCATTGCGATAAATTATCGTCTCAACGTGTTCGGCTTTTTTGCCGATAAGGAACATTGCCGAGGGAATCTCGGATTGTACGATCAATACACCGCTATCGAGTGGATCAGGCACAACGTCAGTGCTTTCGGCGGCGATCCCGACAACATTACTCTTATGGGGCAAAGCGCAGGCGCGATGAGCATACAAACGTTGATTTGCTCGGACTATCTCAAAGGCAAAGTCAAGGGCGCAATTATGTTGTCCGGCGGCGGAAAACGCATGGCGATACTCCCGTTGTCAATGCCGAACGCGCGATATTGGAAAAAACTCGTGAAAGCAAGCGGAGCAAACTCTTTTGACGAGTTCAAAACACTGCCCGTCGAGCAGGTCTGGACGGCGTGGAAAACAAAACATACGCTCGGGAAAGCACTTTGTACAAAGCCCGTGATCGACAACGAATTGGTCAAAAACGCAAAGTACGACACAGACGTCCCGATAATCTTCGGAACAGTCAAAAAGGACTTGTTACCGCCCGTGCTCAATCATATGGCAAGAACGTTTGCAAGAAAACAAAAAAGAAAAAATGCGCCGTGTTACGTTTTTTCGCTCACGCGGCTGTTGCCACCCGATAACGCCTCATTTCATTCCTGCGATCTTTGGTATGCGCTCGGCTCGCTCGGGGATTCTTTACGTCCTTTTACGCAAGCCGATTACGACTTGTCCGACGAAATGGTTGACAGATTTTCCGCTTTTGCCAAATCGCAAAATCCCAACGCCGACGGCAAACCGCAATGGAACGTCTATTCATCAAAACCCGATATCAAAGTTTTCAAATAAATTAAAATATGCATTTCAAGTGCGAACGCCCACTGTTCGGTTGGGTTCTCGCCCGATGTTGTTTTCCGACACATAAAAAAAGCACAACACATAATGTTGCGCGTTTTTTAATGTGGTGGGGACAACAGGGCTCGAACCTGTGACCCCGTGCTTGTAAGGCACGTGCTCTCCCAGCTGAGCTATACCCCCAACTTGTGGTGACCCCTACGGGGTTCGAACCCATGTTACCGCCGTGAAAGGGCGATGTCTTAACCACTTGACCAAGGGGCCACGAAATTAGGCGATTTGTTTCACAAATGTTTTGTTTCGGCGTTTGCGTTTACGCAAAGACGGCGTAAAGAAAACATAGGGCGGGCAAAGCGCAGGCTTTGACCGGCTTCTTGGAAAGCGCCGAAGGCGATTACCAAGGGGAAAACAAACCTTTCGTAACGTTAAAGGATAGCTCAGTTTTCAAGGAACGTGTTGTTTGTTATTTATCCCGTCGTCGGTAAGCCGCGATGCGTCTTTCCGCCTGTGGGGATGTTTCCCTGCGACGGTAAGCCACTGCGTGTCTTTCCGCCTGTGGGGATGTATATATCGTAAATTGCAAATGCTTCGCATTTTCTCGTTTTTATTAAAAACGCTTTTGAAAGTAAACTTTCAACGTGTTTTCAATAAACCCGACACCTTGCGGTGTTGCAATTTACGGTGTTTACATTTGGTAGCGGCGGTCGGATTCGAACCAACGACCTGCCGGGTATGAACCGGCCGCTATAACCATCTAAGCTACGCCGCCAAGTTGGTTGCGGGGGTGGGACTTGAACCACACGACCTTCGGGTTATGAGCCCGATGAGCTACCGACTGCTCTACCCCGCGCCGTTTGCATAAAAATCAAATGCTTAATTAGTTTATCTTATAATTGAATGTTTGTCAAACAAAAATAAGAAAAAAGGAATAAAAAATTCGTGAAAGACCGTGCAGAGGGGCGAAAAACATGCAAAAAGGGGAGAATAGTTGCAAAAAACGGTCAAAACATATACAATAAAAGCATGAAAAAGGTGATTTCTGTCGCGCTTGTCGCGATACTTATTGTAACAACCGCGCTGACTTTTACGGGCTGCATATTCAATACCGGCGCAGAGAAAGAAGTTTACGGGGTGTACGGAGTCGACCGTATGTTTTACAATTCGTACGACGGAAAAACGTATAATTACGCCGATAAATTCGACTATTATCTTCTTGTGTTGTATAAGGGTGGCGAAAGCGAAAAGACGGGCAAGGTGATCTTAAAACCCGTCGGCGGCGAAGAAACCTCGTACGACGTTCACTTCACGCTGGAATTCGACGCGGAAAAAAGCAAGGTTGTGAAGAAGGTTATCGTCAAGGATTTCCGACTGCCGACGTATGGTGACTCGACGGGCACGCTGTCTTTTGAAGAGCCCGCGGAAGTAAGTTTCATGCTGTATCCGAAGCGCGAAGACCTGACGTATAGAATAACTCCGTCGAAAATCGAAGACGGCAAATGGAAGTTCAGCAAAAACCTTTTGGAATTCAACAAAATTTCAATGAGGACTTCCGACAAGAAAATCGAACGCGCAAAGAAAAATCAAACTAATTTCCGCGAAAAACGCGGCAGTACCTCAGATTGACCAAAAACCGCTTAACCGCGGTTTTTTTAATAAAGGAGAATTATGAACGTAAAAAGAACGTCCGTAAACGTATCGAATATCAGTATCGAACAAACGAAGTCGCAGCAATAATCCAGTATCTCGGATTACTTTGTTTTTCAGACAATAAATAATAAATCCTATACTTGACAATATGTGTAGCAAAAACAAACGCACAGATTTGTATTTTTCATTTTCAATGGTAGTACATCTGTTTGTATTAAAGTCCTGGCTCAAATACGCATTCCCTTTCGGTAATACATCTGACTCCATAAAATCACTGGTTTCACTCAAAGTAGAAGAAATGCTGCCGATTATGACTCCCATATCATATCCAAATGCTTGAAGTTCTTTTCCTTCCAATTCTAAATCATGCAATTCAGTTTGAGATTTGCTAATAGATTTTTCATCTTGAAATATGTAATAAGCATAATGTGTATTTCCTACTATATGTTTATCACTATCATAATAGATTCCAAGATTAGTGTGCAAATTCCAATATCCAAGTTGTGGATACTTCATCAGATTTAAATAATAAGTTTGCTCAAATATGCAGTGAA
>OQVL01000586.1_pt1 | contig 19847 bp, 16 predicted proteins | sample 1691501 | NCBI WGS metagenome assembly OQVL01 (sample SAMN03418253, study PRJEB22391) | human gut metagenome | biome: human-gut; feature: organic feature; material: feces | host: Homo sapiens | place: Tanzania | collected 2013-01 | reverse complement strand
TCATTGCGCCAAAAAAGTCAGCACCAACTCTGTCCATTTTGTTGACAAAGCAGATTCTTGGAACATTGAATTCGTCGGCCTGCTTCCATACAGTTTCTGTCTGGGGTTGAACCCAGCCGACAGCACAAATTACGGCCACGGCTCCGTCAAGAACACGAAGGGAGCGTTCTACTTCGGCTGTAAAATCGACATGCCCCGGAGTATCAATTATGTTAATCTGATATCCTTTCCACTGGGTTGTGATGGCTGCAGAACCGATTGTGATTCCGCGTTCCTGCTCCTGTTTCATAAAATCCATTGTTGCAGCGCCGTCATCTATCTCACCTATCTTGTGAATTTTTCCGCTGTAGAAAAGGATTCTTTCTGTAGTAGTTGTTTTTCCGGCATCGATATGCGCCATAATGCCGATGTTTCGCATTTTATCTAACATAATTTTGTCCTAAATTGAATCTAAAAGGTGGGAAAATCTACGCGATATTGGGTTTGAACCAATGACTTCCACCGTGTGAAGGTGGCACTCTACCACTGAGTTAACCGCGCACAAATGTGCATATATTTTATTGTAAATATATACCCCCTGTCAATAGGCGCGCCGGCCGCAAACGGGTCAGCGCTGACTGGCACTTATTTGAAAAATTCTGTGGAAATGCCTTTTTTCAAATCTGAACGCGGTTTTGGCTGTTTAATTTTTCTTGGCTCAGGAATATACTGCTTTTCACACCAGCCTTCTTTTCCGTCTATTGTGCGTATTCTGCAGAGTTTCTCTTTTGCATTTGTTTCAAGGACTTCAACAAAGTCGTTTTCATAAAGCCAGGCAATCGGCTGGCTGGATTTGTCCATTTCTTTTCTTACGGGAATATGCATGTCTTCTATGACTACAATTTTTCTGTCTGTCATTCCCAGTTCATCCCACCAGACATTTTTTACTTTCTTTATATAATAGTTATCCAGGTCATAGTCCGTAACATAAATGTCACCGTTTTCTGCCACCGCAAACGGGAAATTTGCATGCACTGCATGCATGCCATCAGGGTATACATATTCATGAGCGAAGGAATATCTCCAAAGATCCGTAAATTTTTTGGAGATTATGGTTTTGTCCCACGGGTTTACTATAATAATCAGTCCGCACTGGCCTTGTAATTTAAAAAGCATTTTTTCTACTTCAGGGAATTCAGGATCATTCCAACCAATATGTTTTTCATCATCATAAATTCTTTGGATTTCTTTGAACTTTTCCCAATAGTCAACATCGGATCCTGTATCTTTTACAAAATAAAAAAGACCCTTTGAGTCCATTTTATCATAATTCACCGGATAAGTAGATCCATATACTTTATATCTATATTCAAAAGTTTCCTGTATCAGGGGATCAGAAAAAGCAAACGATTTATAATCAATGTTGGTCAATCTAATCTCATTTTCATGTAATTCTACATTTCCAATTACAGGGTAATCCCTTAAATACCCTTTTTCATTAAGTTCACCTCTTTTAAACCCAAACCGTTCGGCGTTTTTATCAAGGAATTCCAGTGTTTCTTCATGCGAATATTTTCCTTTTTGCAGATCATCAAGATCCGTATATGAAAGCTCAATTCCAAAACGCCCCCGTCTGGCTGTAAAAAGTTTATTGTCACAGGAATAGATATACTTAGCAAGGAGGTCTGGAATTTTATCATTATTATGATAAAGTTCATTCAGATATGCTTCTTTCTGATCATCAGGAACTTTATTATAAATCTCGTAAGCAGCATCTAGTTCCTCTATTGAAGCAGCATAAAAATATAAACCGTCGTGAACAATCTCTGTCAAAGAATCAGGATCAATATCTGTAAATGTATAAATAGCAGGGGTAGGACCGTCAGCAATAAATCTGAACGGACTTATTTTCCTTATTGAAAAAGTATTATAAATCCAGGATCCTTCTTCGGGAGGTTCGTATTCGATTGTAAAAGTCTGCAAATTCTTGTCTATTACAAGTTCATCCGTACTTTTTGCATGCCCCATCCAAAAGTTTCCGTTCGTACTGTAAACTATAGAAGAATTTGAAGACACAAACAAATCATAAATACCGCCACCACGATTACCATCATAAGAACCTATCATGACTCCAAAACCATATTTATCAGTTCCTACAACAGTTTGTGGAATGAGCATGGATTCTGAATGTACGTAAAAACCTGCAAATAATGCAGCCAGTAAAACAAGAATAGTTTTTTTCATTTTTTTCCCCCGTAAAAAGTGAGAATGTACAATTATATAAAAAAGTTGCACTATTTGTGCAGATTTTATCATTCACTAACTCCCAACCGCTGTATTGAAAAGGACCTGTAAGTACAGGAACCTCTTGCATACCATTGTTTCATATTCTGTACCAGAACCTCGCATATCTTCCCGTTATATGTACTCTCTATTACTCTGACACAGGAAAGAATCTCTTCAAGGGTTTTTGCAGAACGCATACGCTCCGTGTCAACCGAATTTATTATACCAATATGATTGCCTGTTCTTTTCGTATCCTTAGCATTACTGAAAAACAGAATGTCACTTTTAACAGGATTTGTATCGTTTTCTTTTTCAGCTTTAGTTTTTTTCCTTGAAAGATTTTCACCATAGGTAATAACGTCTCCGGGAATTACCAGCATCATTTTTTTTCTGAAGGCTTCAAGTTTTTTAGGAGAACAGTATTTGCCTACGTCATCAATTACTAACGGCCCTGCTTTTGGCTGTTCCGTAAAATAAGTGGAATCCTTGAAATCGCCGGGATAGAAAAGGTCCATCCAGTTTACTATCTCGCAGGAATTCGGTTTTACATTTTTATCTGGTTCAAAAATAAAAACTGGGAATGAAAGCTTTCGCTCTACTGAATCGGGATCCACACTGCTGTTTTCCGAGCGGTCTGTTATTATATTCTGATTAGCAAGGAAAGAATAGCGGCTTCCCTTATAGGCTGCAGCCCTTACGGCAAAACCAAGACAGTCCGTACCCGCACTTTTGTATGCAGGAAACTTATATGCTTTTATATAACTGTTTTTCAAATTATCGGAATAATACCGCACTTCGTTGTCTAAACTGTTTTCAGGTTTCGGATTCTTAACTGTTGGAATTCTTATAAAATTTTCGTGTTCCCAAAATCCTAATCCTGGAATAAAGGGTTCAATGGACTTTCCGTTTATAGTTTCCTTATTGTCCCGCCAATACAGTTTCCATTTATCAAGGGGAGCTGTTGTCGATTCGTAAACCGAGAGAGCTTTATTTGTAGGAGTATTAACTGAATAATTATTTCCTTCACTAATTGGAAAAACTGCAGGAGATTCAGGCAGGTTGCAAATTGATGTATTATAAACATCTTTACCTTTACCCGGATTTTTTTCCTGGTCGAGCGCATCTTCTTTTGAAACTATTATCTGTGAAAAATGGGTTCTCATTGCAATCCGCTGAGCCTTAATTTTGTACGCAAAGTCAAAGGGACTGTCCCAGGCATTAATGGGAATATTTTTCTGGTCTGTATTTTTTTTTCTGCCTGTTTCATCTCTGTTTATCGGATAATCATAGCTTACTGTATTTAGTTTTTTTGATGGTTTTTTATCGTCTCTTTCCGAAGTGAATTCATCAAAATACACAACCTGGCCACCGTTGCCTCTGTTACCTTTGGAAACAGCTATATCATATTTATCACAGGAACCGTACTCCCTGTTCCACTCATTAAAGCCCCATTCTTTATTCCACCAGGACTTTTCACTTTCTTTAATAAAACTATTTCCGAGAGGTGCGTCCCATGGGTGTTCCGCGTTCCAGTCTTCGTTATTATCATATTTTTGATTCAGATAAAGATTTGCACGCCACAGCATTTTTTTGTCATAGGCACAAAGATAATCAGCTTCGGAACACTGTGCTTCGACAACAATTTCTTTATCAGAAAAATTATCACTTTTGCGTACAAACTTAAACGAAAGATATATATCGTCTCCAGGAGCTGCTGACTTTGCACTTAAGGGCCGAATACCAAGCCCTGTTACAGAAAGCGAAGAACCGTCCTGCTTTTTGAACAAAAGCGTTCCTGCAGATGACAAAAACAAACGTTCACGGCCTGAATAAGTTTTTTGTAAAACATAGGATCCCTTTCCGTCAGCAACAAGGTTTCCGTATTCGATGATTTCTCTTCCGGCTAAAAGTGCAAGTAAAAATGAAGAGCCGGTACTGTTGTTTTCTACATTATAACCGCGGTTATAATTACTATTGAAAAAAAAGTTCCTGTCCTTTGCGCTTAAGGAAACTTCATATTCATAGTCTAAATAAATGATTTTTGCTCCCGCACGGTTTCGCAGTTCAAAAGAAATTCCGTCGGCAAAAAGATATTCGCCTGTATTGGGAATCCACTTCCATCTTGCATCAGAAGACTGTGACTGTTCTTTTAACTTTTTAATAGAAACTTCGGCTTTAACAGGAAAAGAGTCAATAAAATCAAGCGGTGTGTATTCAGGATTTTGTTCAGAATTATTACGTTTTCTTATAAATCGGCGCGCAATGTATGAACCGCTGTCAGGAAGTTCACTCCAAAGACTTTTCCGGGCAGTGCCGTTTCTTGTTTCGCTCATATATACAACTGTAACTCCGCTCCTAGTCTTACCATTGACATCAACAACAATAGCATAAAGCGGATGAGTTTCTGCCCGATATAAAACAAGTATATCACCTTTTCTTAATTCATTGCAAGACGGAACCACGCAGGTTGCGCGCTCAAGGTCTTTTGCAGTAAATATGTTTTTTTCGCGCGAAGAACCGATTGGTGTGTTAATGTCTTCCTGGAAAAGAGAAAACAGATCCCGTGAATATTCCATCATCCATTTGGCAGGCCGCTTTCTTTCAAACCCGTAAATTTGTTCTGCAGCACCGCTCATACTGAGTGCGCCCGAAACAAGACCTGCACTGTCTGTCCCCGCACCCCGCATTGTTTTGGACAAATCCATGGGAAGATAACTGGTTTTTCCGTAATAGAATTTCTTATTTGTTTTTACAGATGATGAGAGTTCTTTATTTCTGCGCATCTTGCACCAGAATGTCCGCGGAGTATCAATTCCAAGCGCTGCATACGGCATGGGGTTACCGCCACCGGGAAATTCCCCGTCAGTCCAGAAATTATTTTTGGCAGAACCGCTGTAATTTGACCAGCTTTTGTCCACTTTGTCAAAAAGAGGCTTGTCATACACATCCGTTCTATCCCTGGGGTTTGTGTATTCCACGCACCAGTCCAGATATCTCAAAGCTGCCTCTGCAAAAGAATTACTTTCTGTTTCACTCAGGCATATATATTCCTGTGCAGAAAAAGTATTTTCGTCACACAACGAAATAAGACCCGAAAAAACCGGATAATTGTTTTCCAAAAGATAAGACAGGTATGCACGCAGATATCCTCCGGCAGATTCTTCTGAATATGATGAAAGAATATATATTCCGTCGGAAGAAACCGAAGAATGCATTACGCTTCTGTAAACCAGAACTTTCAGAATGTCAATAAATTCAATTTGTTCCTGCGTATTTTCTTTGCTGGAAGTCTTTTCTTCACCGGAAGACTGTTCTTCTGCGCCGAAAGACAGATCATCCTTTGCATTTTCTTTTGCTTCTTTTCCCCAGTCAGTAATCGTTTTGTCAAAAATTTTTTTGTGCCGCTCATTCTGGTCGTTATACAGGCTGAACAGTTCGTTTTCTGCATCAAGTATTTTTCCGTCCATTTTGAAAACTACAGAAAAATATCTGCCAGCAGAAGGCGAACAGATTGCAACAAACCGTGCGCCCTTTACACAAAAGCCCAAATCACACGAAAGGGGAACAAAAACTTTTTCTTCATTTACAAAAGGATAGTTTTTAAGTCTTGAAAGATCTCCGCGTGCTGCTTCAGAAAAAAGCCCGCAGTCCTTTTCTATTTTTTCAAAGCTGCCCGGACTCCCCAAAGGCATCAGTGAAGAATCTGACGGGTCAAGACAGTTCCATATTCCGTCTTTAAAATAATAGGCTTTCTCACCGGCCAGAATATAACTCTGCACAACAGTCAGTTTTTTTGCGGCCTGCCTGAAGTTTTTCAGAACAAAATAACCCTGTTCAGAATCAATATCAACAGAAATTTCAGCCAGTTTGTTGCCAAAAGAAAAACTTTTCCAGGCATTGCTGTCTGCAAAAATCTGTTGTGTACCAAGAATAAGTCCTGCTGCAAGAAGCACAATATAAAAACAAAATCTCTTCATATCTTATATATATGCTTTGATTTGTTCTTTATGACAAAAAAAATGAAAAAAAATCGAATTAAATTCCGTGTCCCGCGGCAAGGGCAAAATATCTTGTAAGAAAATGGTAAAAAGCTTCGGTACGCGCATTTTCGAGTTTATTCTTTTTGTATGTAATAAGAATGTCCCTGCTGCAGACAGGATCGTCAATTTCAAGAAGAAGAACTTTGTCTGACTCAAGCGTTCCCCACGAAAAATCAGGCCAGAAACCGATGCCCATATTTGCTGCAATCATATTTCTTACGGCCGCCGGGCTGTCACTTTCAAAAACTATATTCGGCTTTATTCCGGCACTGTTGCAGTATTTGTCGCAGATCTGCCTTAACTGGCGCGACCCTAAAAGTGAAATAAAGTCCTCGTCGCTTACATCACGGAGCGAAATTGACTTTCTTCCGCGGAACCGGGGAATATTCGGTACAGCAAGATAAATTTTTTCGGTACACACATACATTCTGTCATTCTGAACCTCGGGCTGCTGGTAAAAAAGACTGGTCGTAACACAAATATCATACAAATCGGTCTGGTCATTCTGCTTGAACTGTACATGCACCGAATCATCAATACGCTGGTATTCAATAACTGCATCGGCAACAAGGGTAGAGGCGGCAAGTACATTGAGGTGAATCGTGGAATCTTCCAGTTTTGCCATACTTCTCATCTCTTCAGGAAGGCTTTCCATTTCTTTCATTATAGGATCAAGCTTTTTGTAAAGATAGCTCCCGTAGCGAGAAAGCATTATTCCCCTTCCCTTCGGAATAAAAAGCGGAACTTTGAGTTCTTCTTCAAGACGATGAATTGACTGGCTTAAGGCCGGCTGTGCGATATGAAGCTTTTCGGCACTTCTCGTAACGTGTTCTGACTGTGCTACTTCAAGAAAATATTTGATTTGTGTAAGTTCCATAGTTTAATCATAATATTAAAGTTATAGTTTTGCAATATTAATATATTGAATATTCTCTTTATATAACTTTAATATTATAGTTTTGATATAAATAATATATTAGACATTATTATATACCGGTGATATATTTTTAACGTATTCAAGGAATGGTAGAAATACCATCAAACTTGAAAACTTAAACAAAGTATTTTCCCGGAGGAAAAAAATGGCTGAATTTCTGGAAGCAATGATGCTCGTATGTTTTGGTCTTTCATGGCCGATTTCTGTAATCAAAAACTACAAGTCTCACACCGCAAAAAACATGAGCTTAAGGTTTACTCTTTTGATTATTGCAGGCTACGTAGCAGGAATCATTTCAAAGATATACACCCACAAGTTCAATTATGTTCTTGTGGTATATATACTTAACCTTGCGATTGTTTCATGCAACATCGCCGTTTATATAATAAACAAAAGACAGGACAGACAGGCAGCGTCCCTTAAAATGCCACTGTCAAAAGCAGATGTACACCAGGAGGCAGTGTGATGTCAAAAATCGATGATAAAATTGAAGAATTCAAGGTAGTTAACGGAATGGCCAGAAAAAATGAAGTTGTTTGCTTTGGCTCAAGTTTTTTCTCAAAAATGGATTTTCTTGAAATGGCCTGTGACAGCGGAATGACAAAGCCCGTATACAACAGAAGCATCGAAGGACTTTCAATAAGCGATGCCGAAAAAGTTCTGTCAGAAACAGTATACCCTCTTGAACCGTCAAAGATATTCGTGAATATTGGCGATGCAGATGTTAACGGATCCAAATTCAACGAAGATGACTTCATTGCAAAATATGAATGGATGCTTTTGAGCATTCACAGAAACTGCAGAAACTGTCGCATATTCGTAGTATCTGCAATTTCAGACAAAGAATGCGCAAAATCCCTCAACAAAAGGCTTGAACAGCTTGCAAAGTCAACAGGCTGCACTTATATAGACATATGTTCCGAAGGAGTAAAGCACGCTTACACAAAAGTATTCAACCAGCTTAAACCGTTTATAAGGAATTTTCCCATAAACTTTGCTGATGCCATGCAGTACCAGGCCGGCTGATAAAAATACATCTTATACTCATACTCATTTTTAAGGTAACCGATTGAAAACAACAGTTTTTGATTGGTTACCTTTTTTTACAAAAGATTCCGTAACGCCAGTTTTTAAAGTGGACTTTTGAACATTGCAGACTTATAATATAACAATGAACAAAATAAAAATTACATTTACAGACAAAACATCAATAGAAGCAGACAATTCAATAAAGCCCGTCACAATTCTTTCAAGGATAGCACCGCAGGTCTCTGACGCGGAACAAAAAATTCTTGCGGTAAAAGTAAACAATGAACTGTACTCACTTGAAAGCGAAATCAATATTTCTGCCGACATTGAACCGGTATTTGAAAATTCAAAGGAAGGAGCTGCAATATACAGAAGATCACTCTGCTTTGTACTGGCCGCGGCAGCCTACAATCTCTTTCCCGGAACAAGACTTCTGGTAGGACACAGCCTTGGCTACGGTTATTACTACACCATCGACACGCAGCAGAAGATTTCTCCTTCAGAAATAAAAGCCATTCAGGCAGAAATGAAGAGAATAATTTCTGCAGATGAAATAATTGAAACAAGAACAATTTCATACAAAGAAGCGTGTGAACTTTTTGAATCCCTCAATCTTATAGAAACACGCAAACAACTCAACTACAGGACGCCCCCGAGAATCAAAATAAACACCCTTGAAAAATTCTCTGACATGTATTTTGAACCTCTTGTCGGAAACACGGGAATGCTTGATGTATTCGACCTTGTTCCTTACAACGAAGGCTTTTTGCTCAGATTCCCCACGCAGAACAATCCCTCTTCTCTTCCTGAATTCCACGACCAGCCCAAACTGTTCCAGATTTACAGTGACTACAAAAAATGGGGACGCAGACTTGGTGTTACTTCGGCAGCATCACTCAATCAGATTATCCACGACAGAAAAACCGCCGATTTTATAAACATAACAGAAACCCTTCAGACAAAAAAGATTTCTGACATTGCCGAAAAAATCATGGACAAAAAAACGGCAAGGGTTGTACTTATTGCAGGTCCATCTTCTTCGGGAAAAACAACTACAAGCAAAAAACTTGCACTTCAGCTGCAGGCTCTTGGATACACTCCAAAAGTTATAAGTCTGGACAACTATTATGTGGGGCGTACACAGACACCTAAAGACGAAAACGGTCAGTACGACTATGAATGTCTTGAAGCACTCAACATAAAACTTCTGAACGAAAACTTAATGGATCTGTTTGAAGGAAAAACAATAAAGCTTCCGTCCTACGACTTTCAGGCAGGAGAAAACTACTTCAGCGGACAAACAATGGATCTAGGACCAAACGACATTCTTATAATGGAAGGAATACACGGTCTTAACGACAAGCTCACTCCCCTTGTTCCGGAAAGCATGAAGTTCAAAATTTATTTGTCGGCCCTTACACAGCTTAATCTTGATGACCACAACAGAATTCCGACCAGCGACAACCGCCTTATACGAAGAATTGTCCGTGATGCAAGATTTCGCGGAAAGAGTGCCGCAGATACAATAAGAATGTGGGAAAATGTACAGAAAGGTGAAAAACTCCATATATTCCCGTTCCAGAACAATGCCGACGCTATGCTCAATACTGCCCTGGACTATGAAATTCCTGTCCTTAAGGTATATGCAGAGCCGCTTTTAAAATGCGTTTCACCACTTCAAAAAGAATTCAGCGAGTCAAACAGGCTTCTGCAGTTCCTGAATTTCTTCTCTACAATACCGGCAACAGATGTACCAAACCAGTCTATTATCAGGGAATTTATCGGAGGTTCTGCTTTCCATTACTGATTCTGACCGAATCTTGAAGTAACCACGTCATCGGTATTTTTTTCTTCTTCGGCGGCAAGTTCTTTTTTCCACTCACGGAATTTGCTGTCGCGGAGTTTTTCCAAAACCTTTACTTTCTGCATTGCTTGTCTTACAGCATCCCTTTTCTGTTCTGCAACAAGCTGTGCCGCAGCCAGTTCTTCAAGATATTTTTCCTGTTTCTGGGACAACATAATAAAATAAGACTGGGACTGTGCCCTGAAAGAAAAATCTGCAGATGCGTCATTCATTTTTGAGACAGCTACACGCCGTTTTGCAATGTTTTCAAGTTCAGACTGGATTTTTGTAACTTCAGACAAAGCTTTTGCCAGTTCTCCTTCGGCCTGTTTTTTTTCAAATTCCCTTAAATCAAGAATTTTCTGCATTGAAAAAGAAAATTTCTTCATATATCAGCTGCAGGCGTTCAGTTCTTCGTTAAAGGAGACTCTGCGTATTCTTCAGGAGGAATTTCTATTCCGCTTAAGTCCGAAAGTTTTTTGAGGGTTTCTTCCATTGAACTTGGGGAATATTCTTCCTGACACAAAAAATCTTCTATAGCCTGGTGATGGTCTATTGCTTCATCTATTTCCAGAGAATTTCCCTTTTGGTATATTCCGTCAATGATAACTTCTTCCTGCTGTGCATAGGTTGCCATCCAACGGCGCACTCTCTGGCACGCTTTCTGTGAATTAACGCCGGTAACACGTTTTGCAAGGCGGCTTATGCTTGCCATAATGTCAATTGCAGGATAGTGCTGTTTTGCGGCAAGGCTTCTGTTAAGCACAATGTGGCCGTCAAGAGTTCCCCTTACCTTGTCTGTTATAGGTTCATCAAGATCATCGCCGTCTACAAGAACAGTATAGAAGGCCGTAATTGAACCTTTAGAATTTGTTCCCGTACGTTCAAGAAGTTTTGGAATCATATCAAAAACACTCGGAGGATAACCCCGCTGTGCAGGAGGTTCACCGGTGGCAAGACCTATTTCACGCTGGGCATGAGCAAAGCGCGTTACACTGTCAAACATAAGCATAACATCTTTTCCCTGGTCCCTGAAGTATTCGGCTATTGCTGTTGTAACATATGCGGCTCTGAGACGTGCAATTGAAGGCTGGTCACTTGTAGCAACAACGACAACTGAACGTTCCAGTCCCTTTTCACCAAGATCCCGGTTAATAAAGTCCATAACTTCACGGCCACGTTCACCGACAAGTCCTATGACATTGACATCTGCATTGGTATTGCGTGCAATCATGGAAATCAATGTACTTTTTCCAACACCGCTTCCTGCAAAAATTCCCATACGCTGGCCTTTTCCTACCGCAAGAAGGGAATCAATTGCCCTTACACCTGTTACAATCCTTCTGTCCACAGGCTTTCTTTCCATAGGATTCGGAGGACTGGCTATGGCAGGATAATATTCTTCGGCTGCTATTTCACCTTTACCGTCATAAGGATGGCCTGTTGCATCTACTACGCGTCCAAGAAGGGCGTTGCCGACCGGAACTTCAAGTACATGGCCAGAAGCAACAACTTCGGCTCCTACTTCTATTCCCCTTGTATCACCGTAAGTCATAAGGCGCACTGCATTGCCTTCAAGACCCACAACTTCTGCAAGAAGCGGCTCTTCCCTCGTACCAACATGTATAGTACACATTTCGCCTATTACAGACCTTGGACCACGGCTTTCTACCATAAGCCCCTTTACGCCTGTAACATAACCTGTATATTTAATTGGTTCAGTTCTTTCTACAGTCTGAATATATTTGTCAAAAAAATTTTCCATGCCTTCATCCTAGAGGTCCGGATTAATGACTTCTGATTTTCCGACAGTCTTGATTGGAGAAATGCTCAGAATCTGGTTTTCGAGTTCAGAAAGCTGGCTTGAAATGCGTGCGTCTATTGCTCCGAAATCTGTTTCTACAATACAGCCACCCTTTTCTACAGAGCTGTCTTCGACAACATGGATATTCGTTACGTTTTCTACCTGCTTGATAAAGTCAGAAATATGCTCTGAAGTAAGCTTAACATCAGAAAGATTTACACGAAGCGTAACCTCGCCCCTGCCCTTTACTTTTTTCAGAGCCTGAATGACATTTGCCATAACGACGCTTTTCTGGTTTTCGCTCATTATCTTAACAACTTTGCGTGCTGTAAGAATTACAAGGCTTACTATCTGCTGCTCTGTTCCGTCAAGAATTTCCTGGCGTTTTGCCTGTACAGATTCGAGCATTTTGTGAATGCGTTCCACAAGGCGTTCTGCTTCTGCATTGCCTTCTTTATAGCCTTCTTCACGGCCCTTTTCCATTCCGTCCTGTCTGGAACGCTCGTAAACGGACTTTTCATCTTCGTGCGCTTTGTCCAGAATCTCACGGGCTTCGGCTTTTGCTTTTTCTACAATAGTATCTGCTTCTTTTTGGGCAGCAGTTTTAATTACAGCAGCCTGGTCTGTCTGTCTTTTTACTTCTGCAAAAGCTGCTTCCTGGGCATTTTTTACAATTCTGTCTGCTTCGGACTGGGCTTTTTCGAGCATTGCCGACTTTTCTTTTTCCCACTCGATTTTAAAAGCATCTGCTTCTTTTCTAAGGTCATCGGCGGTCGGCCCCGTATATTCAGGAACAGCCTCGACAACTTCCTCTACAGGAGGATTAAATTCCTTCGTAAGCTTAAGAACAACCTTGCCGTTCTTGTTATTTATCTCGCTTGGTCTGAAAACACTATGGGCCATGACTTGACTCCCTTAACTCAAACTACCATCTCATCGTCTGCAGAACGTGCGATAACAATTTCACCGCTGTCTTCAAGACGTCTGATTACAGAAACAATCTTCTGCTGGGACTCTTCAACATCCTTAAGACGTACAGGTCCCATGTATTCCATATCTTCCTTAAGCATACTTGCGGCACGCTTGGACATATTTCTGAAAATCTTGTCCTGAACTTCGGTATCAACAGACTTAAGGGCCTTTGCAAGTTCCTGAGTATCAACTTCGCGTAGAACCTTCTGAATAGCGCGGTCATCAAGCATAACAATATCTTCGAAAACGAACATGCGTTTCTTGATTTCTTCTGCAAGTTCAGGATCATCTTCTTCAAGGGTTTCAATAATAGCCTTTTCAGAAGAACGGTCAACAAGGTTAAGAATCTCAACAATGCTGTCAACACCACCGGCTGCCGTGTAGTCTTCGCTCGAAAGTGTTGAAAGTTTCTTTTCAAGAACGCGTTCAACTTCACGCAAAACCTCAGGTGAAGTTCTGTCCATTGTAGCAAGTCTTTTTGAAACTTCAGGCTGAATTTCCTGCGGCAGGTTCTGAAGAATCTGTGCTGCTTTCTGCGGATCAAGATAAGCCAGAATAAGCGAAATTGTCTGCGGATATTCCTGCTGTACAAAGTTCAAAAGGTGGGCCGGGTCAGTGCGCCTGATAAAGTCAAAAGGCCTGACCTGAAGTGAACTTGTAAGTCTGTTGATAATATCTATTGCCTTCTGGCTTCCCAATGACTTTTCCAGAAGTTCGCGGGCAAAATCAATGCCACCAGTTGTAATAAAGTTCTGGGCCTGCATGAGTTCCTGAAATTCTTCAAGAACCTGATCCTTAAAGTCTGCATCAATTGTATCAAGACGGGCAATTTCAAAGGTAAGAGTTTCAACTTCATCTTCACGAAGGTGCTTCATAACTTCTGCAGAAACTTCGCTTCCCAGAGAAACCAGAAAAATAGCGGCCTTTTGTCTTCCGGTAAGGTTTTTGTAATCCTTTGCCGCGTTTTTCTTTTTTCCGCCTATTGTAGTTTTTGAGCCGGACTTTACACCTGACTCTGAAACTTCTTCTGCCATTTTCTATTCCTCCATAAGCCAGGTACGGATAAGCATGGCAACATCTTCGGGATGTTCCTTTGCCATAGCGACCGCATTTTCCTGAAGTTCGGCGCGCTTTCTTTCTTCGACAGACATTGTAACTTCCATACCCTGTTCCTTTGCGGCCCAAAGTGCGGCTTCACGGTCTGCCTGCTGTTTTCTGAGAAGTTCTTCTTCCCTAAGTCTGCGGCGGCGTTCAATTTCACGGCTGATAACCCTGAACAGAATAAATGCCACAAGCACAACCGCGACTCCGATAAGCGAGAACATTATGGTGCGTTTTGTCTGCTGGGCTTTACGGTAAGCATCGTCTTCCCGCTGGAATTCCTCTGTGCGGTCAAACATTACGTTGGTAACCGTAACATTGTCCCCACGGGCCTTGTCACAGCCAATGGCATCTTCAACAAGTTTCTGTATTTTCCTGATTTCCTCTTCGGGAATAGGAGTATATACACGCATTATGCCACCGCTTTCGGTAAGCCTTAATTGTCCTGTTTCATCGTAAACTCGGTTCCATGTACCGTCAATATTCACAGAAACAGTGCGACGTCCCATGGAAGGGCTTGTTTTTTGAACAATATTCTTTTCGTTAAGGGCATTGTTTACCTTGCGGCCGGTTTCTTTTGAAGTTCCTATGACATTTGACATATCGCTGTAAACCGGCGGATTCTGTCCTTCCACTCCGGCAGGTCCTTCGGGATTGTATCCTGTTCCGGTAAACGTTTTTTCTACACTTTCTTCTGAAAGAACAAGATTGTCGCGTATATCACTGTCATCATAAGGCGTATTGGGGTTGTCGGGCTTGATTGTAACACCGTAATATTCTTTTGCAGTAGTGGTGCTCTCTGACATGTCCATTTCTATCTTCATGTTTACGACACCCACGCGCTTTTGAGAATATGTTTTTGTAAGAGACTTAAGAATCTCTCTTGTATAGTAAACTTCCTGCTCCTGGATAAGTTTCTGCTGCTTTTTTATATTATTGATGCGGTCGGTTTCGGCCATTCCTTCAAAATTGTTTATTTCAGAACCGGTCGCTCCGTCAAAAATACTGATATTTTCTTCTTTAAGTCCTTCTACGCTTCTCTGTATAAGGTGAACCAGTCCCTTGATTTTGCGCTTGTCTTCAAGAATACCGCTGGAACCGTTGGCATAAAGAACAACAGAAGCACTTGCCGGCTGCTGTTCTGAAGCAAAAAGCGTTTCGTCAGGAAGAGTAAGATTTACATTTGCCTGCTGGATATAGTCAAGGGATTCAAGATGTGACTTTAGAGCCAGTTCCTGCGAGCGCAGCCAGTTTACCTTGTCATCAAAATCATTGCGTGACCAGCGCGTAACATCAAAAAGACTGTACGCATCCATTGATTTTGGTTCAAGCCCTTCTGAAATAAGGACGGAACGGTAGCGTTTTGCAACAGACTCATCGTCAACAGAAATGTATCCGTCGGCAGAAACATAAGCTTTTACGTTGTCTTTGTCCAGCCTGAACATAATTCTGTCACGTTCAGCTTCATCCCTTACAGGAGCATTGAACAGCCGCACCGTAGCAGGACGTGATGAAAATGAAGCGGTAAGAACAACAGCCGCTACAGCCACGACTGCAATTCCTATTCCTATTCCTTTCTGAAGGGGAGTCCACTTCCCCCATTTTTCTTTTATGGTTCCAAATATTTTTTTAAACCATTCGTTCATCTGCCCCTCCCGTGAACGAATTTTTATGACACTCAGCAATAATGCATAAAACTATTTTATTTACATTAGGCAAAAACCTAAAGACACTTGCTCTATAGTATATCATGCAGAGGAGAATTTGAAAAGAGTTTTAGGCTATACACGCCGTTTTATTCAGAATAAATGCTATCTGTTCTGTGAAAGTTCTGTCCAGCCGCTTACAAGCCTGTCAATAACGGTCTGAGCCAGGTTAAGTGACATCTGTGCTTTTGCCATTGCGGTTGCAACATCATGAATATCTACGCTGTCGGGGTCTGTGATTACCTGTTCCTGGATTTTTGCTACATCAACCTGATTGGAATTCATGCGGTTAACAGCATCCATAAGAAATGTCTCAAAAGAACCCTTTTTGTTTTCAGAACCGTCAACATAAGACGAAACTGCCTGTGACAAAGGTTTTGTTCCAATATGAGCCGGATTTGATCTGTTAAGTTCAAGACTTCCTATGCTGAATTCCATTGTTTCCCCCGGAAAAAGTAATCAAGGTAGCATTCATAAACTGAAGTTTTCAGATGCTACCTCTTATATTACAACTATCTTGCGGCAATTTCCAGTGCAGCAGAGAACATTTCCTTGCTTCCCTGAATAACAGAGCTATTGGCTTCGTAAGCCCTGTTTGCACTTATCATGTCTACCATTTCGTTAACAATATTGACATTCGGATATTCGACATAACCCTTGTCGGGGCCTGACTGGATTGCATCGGGATGTGTCGGGTCGTAAACCATGCGTCCCCTTTCGGTATCCTTTACAATTTCACTTACACGCACACCTTTTCCAGGACCGTTATCCATGGAAGCGTCAACAAAAGGAGAACGCCAGACAGGATTTTCAGAAGCTACAGGCTGGACAATAACGCTCTGCCTTCTGTAAGCGCCACCTTCCTGTGTTCTTGTAGTAGTTGCATTTGCTATGTTATTGCTTATTACGTCGGTGCGCAGACGCTCTACGCTCATTCCTGTTGCTGCAATATTAATACTTGTAAAAAGTCCCATTTTTTATTCCTCCTGTAAAAGACGGTGCCCTTCCTGCTGATTTTTATACGCCCTCAACGGCTATCATATCTTTTTCATTGCAGTATTAACCTGAGAAAATTCAAAACTTTCAAGCTGGGTAAGAAGCCTGTACTGCATCTGAATCTGAACAATATTCATGGCTTCCTGTTCGGCATCAACATTGTTTCCGTTTGCCTTTGAAACTGTTGTCCAGTCAGTAACCCTGCGCGGCTCTACAGACCTCCAGTCACGCGGCATTTCGCTGCTTATATGGCGGGGATCTGTGGTTATCATGCGGAATCCTTCACCGGCATTGTCCCTTGACTCGAACGCCCGCTTGAGTTCGCTTTCAAAGTTTACGGACTGCCTTTTGTAATTGGGAACTTCGCTGTTGGCAATGTTGTTTGCCGTTACCTGATAGCGCAGGCTTGAAACATCAAGAGCCCTGTGGAGTAAATCTACTGAATTTGAAAAACTGTTCATACCCATACTAAAAGAATCGGCACGGCAAAGAAAAAAATTAGAAAAAAAAGAGCCGCCCGGTTAAGGCAGCCCCGCTTTATTTTACAGTATATAGCGTTCCAAGTTCTGATCCTGAACAACATTCTTCATGCGTTCGTCAACATAATCTTTGTCTATGGTAATTGTTTCACCGCAGTGAAGGTCTGCAGAAAAACTCAGATCCTCAAGCACTGTCTCCATAATGGTATGAAGGCGGCGGGCACCTATGTTTTCTGCACGTGAATTGACGTCTTCGGCAATAAAGGCCATTCTGTCAATCGCGTCTTCGGTAATGTCAAGAACAACACCCTCTGTTCCCAAAAGAGCCTCATACTGTTTTACAAGGGCATTTTTCGGTTCAGTAAGAATGCGCTTGAAGTCTTCTTTTTTCAAAGCTTCAAGTTCAACTCTGAGAGGGAAACGACCCTGAAGTTCAGGAATAAGGTCTCCTGGAGCCGAAACACTGAATGCACCTGCACCAAAAGGGTTAAAGCAACGGCAAGCAGCAGCGATTTCATAACCGCCGCGTCGAACCTGCGCATAAGGGATTTTATAATAACGCAGGGAGTTGCTATTATAAGCGCAATATCGGTGCAGCAGGCGGCTCCCGCCTCGGTCATGATTCCGGTTTTTGCCGCAATAAAGCCCACCGCTATCATAAGCATTAAAACGGAGACCTGGGTAAAAACGGTTATGAACATTTATTAACACCCGCGGCGAATTTCAAAAATGCGTCTCTGCCCTCTTCAGTGCGCTTGAAAACACCTGCATGCTCAAGCACGCGTGAGAATACAAGACCTATTTCGTCCCTTATTATTCCGCTGATATTGTCTTCCGTCAGCTCGCCGTGTTTTTTGCGTATCTCGTTTGCCCAGTCCGCGTGCTTTGCAAGCGCCTCGTCTTTTCGTATATCGCGGTTTTCGAGCATTGCCTTTTCAAGCAGTGCCATTTCGTTTTTAAGGCGCGCGGGCAGCACCGCCAGACCCATAACCTCAATAAGACCTATATTTTCCTTTTTAATGTGGTGCAGCTCCGCATGCGGGTGGAAAACGCCGAGCGGGTGCTCAGCCGTGGTAATATTGTTGCGCAGCACCAAATCAAGCTCAAACTTGTCGTTCGCTTTTCTTGCTATCGGGGTTATTGTGTTGTGCGGCGTGCCGTCGGTTTCGGCAAATATAAAGGCGTCGGGGTCGGAATATCCCCGCCAGCAGGTAAGTATTTTATCGGCAAGCTCAACTAACCTTTCGGTATTTTCCGAGCGCAGGCGTATTACCGACATAGGCCACTTTACAATTCCCGCCTCAATATCCGAAAAGCCGTCAAAATGCAGTTCAGTCTCAATCGGCGCTTTCGCCATTGCAAAGGTGTGGTTGCCGCCCTGGAAATGGTCGTGGCTTAAAATTGAGCCGCCCACAATAGGCAGGTCGGCGTTTGAGCCTACAAAATAGTGCGGGAATTGGGTTACAAAATCGAGCAGCTTTTTAAATGACGCACGGTTTATAGCCATAGGCGTGTGCTTTGCATTAAACACAATGCAGTGCTCATTATAGTAAACATAGGGTGAATATTGCAGGCACCAGTCGCTGCCGTTTATCGTAATGGGTATAACGCGGTGGTTCTGCCTTGCGGGAAAGTTTATTCTGCCCGCATACCCCTCGCACTCGCGGCAGAGCATACATTTGGGGTAGCCCGCCTGCGGCGCGTTTTTGGCGGCGGCTATCGCTTTCGGGTCCTTTTCGGGCTTTGAAAGATTTATGGTAATTTCAAGCTCGCCGTAGGGCGTTGCAGTCAACCATTTTATATCCTTTGCCACGCGGTAGCGGCGTATGTAGTCGCTGTCCTGACTTAATGTATAAAAATAATCGGTAGCAGTCTTGGGGGATATGGCATAAAGCTCCTTAAACTTATTTGTAACCTCGCTCGGTCTCGGCATTAAAGCCCCCATTAGCTTTGTATCAAATAAATCGCGGTGGGTGGTGTCGTTTTCCGTCAGTCCCTTTTCGGCGGCGTAATCAAGCAGGGCTTTCAGCGTTTCTTCAAGATTTACACCCTCAAACGCGGTATCGCAGTTATATTCGTCAAGCTGCAGAATTTCAAGAATACGGTTGGTAACGTATATCTCGTCACGCTCTGTGAAAAGTCCCTTTTCAAGCCCGTAGCAAACTAATTTTCTAACCTGTTCGTCTATCATTTTTTATCAGTTCCTTTACTGAAAAGTAATATTGCAGCCTATCTGCTGCTGACACTGCGTGAGCCCCGCCGCCACAATGGCCTTGGTTCTTTCGTAGGATTTAGCCGATTTTGTAGCCGCGGTGCCCGAAAGCCCGAATTTCGCCGCGCCGTCGTTTGCGTTTTCAAGCGGGTATATGGTATATAAAAATCCGTTATGACCCGTTTCCTTATATCTGTTCACCCAGGTCGGCACAATTTTCAGGTCCGAAAGAGCTACGCCGTCCTTATTCTTTTTAAGGGTGAAATCAAACAGCAAGCCGTCCTCTGTGTGACCCGAGGGGCAGCTGTCCATTATTTCCTGCCGCTGGTTTGAAATGCAGTTTCCGGTTGAATAAAGGCATATTGTGTAGCCCTCGCCGCCCTCGGGGCGTATAAGCTCCACCGGCTGAATAACGTGCGGGTGGCTGCCTATTATCATATTAACGCCCACTTCTGCACCGCCT
>OQVL01000579.1_pt1 | contig 19915 bp, 17 predicted proteins | sample 1691501 | NCBI WGS metagenome assembly OQVL01 (sample SAMN03418253, study PRJEB22391) | human gut metagenome | biome: human-gut; feature: organic feature; material: feces | host: Homo sapiens | place: Tanzania | collected 2013-01 | reverse complement strand
ATTAAGGAAAACGGCGTTGCCGTTTTTGCGGGCGGCAACAACCGCCCCTACGGGGTCATTAGTTATAACCACGGCGTTGCCGCCCACACGGAAATTCGGGTGAAAAATTTTCAAAAAAATTTAAAAAATTTTTAAAAAATTTGCAAAAATGCGTCCTCTTTTTTTTAGCTGATGTGTAGTAAAGAGTGGGGCAAAACCCCAAAGAAAAATGAAAGAAGGATTTTTATGAAAACAAAAGGAATTAAAAGAATCATCGCAGGTATTGCGGCTGTTGTGCTTACGCTGCAAATCTTCTGCATTGCGGCGTATGCAGAAGCGACGGAAAGCGCCGGCTACCCCGTAAGCCCGCAATCTATTGTTGCAAATGAATACAATGTTAACCCAAAGCTTTCGGGCAACGGACTTTTGAGCGTAACTGTTTCATATGATGATGTTGGCGACGAATTTTATTATTGCGACATGGTAACATATGTTGAGCGAAAAAACCTTGGCCTTATTTGGGGGCGCGTTGATATCGGAACAACAGACAACGAATGGCTGCACAGAGCATACCCCAAAACTTTTAGCATAACATACGAAACCCAGCTTAAAAAGACCGGAACATACAGGATAACAACAGAGTTCACCTTTACATCGGTAAGCAAAGAATCCGAAAGCATCACAAAGAGAACCACAATAGTTTACGATTAAAAATATACGCCTTCTTCCCGAGTGTACTGCACTTGGGTTTTTGTTACGGATTTCACAACCTTTATTGCTTCTTCTCTGTCAAATTCCCCATTAATACTCAATCTAAACACAAGGCCGTCTTCTTCCCAAAACACGGTATATAATCTGCCGTAAGCATCGGAGCGCGTGCAAAATTTCACATGCTTTTCGCCAATCATAAAATGTTCAAACGTAGTATGTTCCCAATCAATATTGCTTGAGTGCTTGCCTTCGAAAATGACTCTAAGGGATACACTGTCACCCTTCTTATTTTCGTACCGCAAGACTTCTTCACCGGTGGATACATCATACCTATCTATCAGCCAAACATCTTCGGATGCGTCTAACCAATAGGTTCTGGGAAAATAGGTTATATCGTAAAGGTAATAATCCTTACCGACGGCATTATCTTTGTCAACATCAAAAGTAATCTCGTAGAGGCCATGTGGGATCTTTTCCCACTTCATTTTTGTTTCGTAGGAAGAGTTTACGGTAAGCGGGGTGACAAACAATAAGCTTGCGAATGCAATACAAAGCACTGCGGCACACGATTTGAATTTTCGGGTATTGATAATATCCCGGCACTTTGAAAAGGCAACGATTTTCGGTTTTTTCGATTCGTTGCCTTTTGTAAAGGCAATAATTTCTTTGCCCCTCTTTTCAAAGCGCCTTGAAAAACGGTGAGCCGCACCCTCTTTACTGTTTAAAACGTCCTCGAATTCTGCAAAATAAGCTTCTCTGAAAGCTTCTTTCAATTTGGAATCATTTTTCTGCATATTCAGAGACACCCCTCTTTCTCATTTCTGTAAGAAGTATTCGTTTGCCCCTTACAATCTGCTTTTTAACAGCAGAAACACTTCTTTCAAGATGCTCTGCCGTTTCGGGAATGGTCAGGTCAAGAACAAAGTGATAATACAGCGCGTCCCTATAAGGTTCGTCAAGGTTGCGTATTATCTCAACAAGCTCTTTATACTCCATTTTCACGGCAAGCGTTTCGAGCATATCCATACTGTCAACATCAGGCATATCATATGTTTCGCCGCTTTCGGTATCCTCCATTGAAACGCACTGATGCGAAACCCTTCGCCTTTCGTTTAAAGCCGCATTTTTTGTTGACTTTAAAAAGTAGTTTTTTAAATCGGTGTCATTCTCGATACCTTCAACAAAAGACAGGTAATTGTCGGCAATTTTGAAAAACACGTTTTGAACAATGTCCTCAGCGTCAGCCTCGTTCTTCACAAAAGACAAAGCAAGCTTGTACATCGACCGAGAAAACTGCTTGTAGGCATACTCAAAACGCGACGATTTTTCGTCCCCTTTCGACTTTTGCGCCGATTTCTTGGCTTTTGCATCAATTTTAGCCTTATTTGACTTAATATTATCTTTTTTTGTTTCGGGGGCAGCTTTGCCCCCTGCTTTTTTCGGTTTGATTTTTTCGTTATCTAAATAATTCGCCGGCAACAACACTATCTCCTATCCAAATAGCCGCACATACCACATTTCTGCAATAATTACAAATACTGTGAAACCCCTGACGGCGCCCCGTACCCTCAAAAGAGCGCCCGCAATAAAAAGCCCGACCGACGCACCGCAATAAAAAGCGTGCATTGCGGTAAAAAGCAAAAAATATGTCGGTTCTTGAGTTTGGCCTGGATTTTAAAGCACAAGGCCACAAACGCGCCTTTTGCCTTTAGCTGACAAAAAAACAAGCCGCTACGAAAAACGCGTTTTTGTTTCCCGACGTTTTCCCCTCGTGCACGGTTTTGTGCAAAACGAAAGGTGCAAAACCGCATTTTAGCGGTCAGCTTGTTTTCTTGTCATTGAAGGGCGAGAATTAACCTTTCACTTGTACTACACATTCAAAAGCCAAACAGGTGACAAATTTTTTCAAAAAACTTCAAATTTTTTTATTTTTTTCAAAATTATTTGTCTTTTGGGGTAATCAGCAACTGGAAAGTGCAGAAATATCTATGTTTTTATATGCTGAAATAAAATCTTTAAAAAATCCGAGCATTTTTTCAACCCCGCCCAAAGACGCGCTTTCAGAGTTTAGCACAAGAAGCGGTTCGTGAACGCTCATTCTCAAAAGCAGCCAGCCGTCGCCGTGCGTTTTGTCGAAATTTATGCGAACTCCCTCAAAATTATCGGGCGCAACGGTTATATAATCGGTTTTTTCGGCTAAAGCGCCAAGCCCGTTTATTACATTTTCACCGAAAGCTCTGAAATCGTCAAGCAAAATTTTAAAGCGAAGCTCTTTTTCTTCTTTCGGAAGTTTAAGCGTTTTAATTACGGAGTCGATTGTCTCCCCCGTCTTTTTAAGGCGCGCCGCCTCGATTATTATTTTTGTGACGAGATATGCGCCGTCGTCAAGATAATAATTTTCGGAAAACGCGGCGTGACCCGAGGTTTCGATTGCAAGAGGAACATTTTTGCCCTCAGAAGTCAGGCGTTTTGCCTCGTCAATTACATTTTTGTATCCGCGCTTAAAGCGGCGGTGAACAGCGCCGAGGTCTTTTGTTAAAAATTCTGAAAGCCCGTCGCTTGTTACGCTGTCGGTAACAATAACGGCGCCTGTGTTAAGCCTGCCGTTTAAAGCGAGGTAAGAAGCGAGCGCCACAAGCTTGTTGCGGTTAATTTCTTCGCCGGTTTTATCGACGCAGGCGGCGCGGTCGCAATCGGTATCAAAAATTATGCCTATATCGGAGCCGCTGTTTGTTACGGCGCGGCTGATAAAATCCATTGCAACCTTGTTTTCGGGGTTCGGAATGTGATTCGGAAAATGCCCGTCGGGTTCAAGAAAACAGCTGCCGTCAATATTTGCGCCAAGCACCCCCAGCACGTCTTTTGCATAAAACGCACCGACCCCGTTGCCCGCGTCAACGGCAATTTTCAAGCCCGAAAGCGGCTTGTCTTTTTCGTCTGCGCAAAGACCCCCGCAAATCATTTTTCTCAAGCCCTCAGAATATGCGCCCATATTGTCAAGCGTTTTTAATTCGCACAGGGCTTCGCCCGAAGAATAGGGATTTTTTTCGGCAAACGACAAAATCTCTTTAATATCGCCGCCAGAAAAGCCGCCGTCTTTTGTGAAAAATTTAAGACCGTTCATTTCATAGGGCAAGTGGCTTGCGGTGATTTCGACTGCGGCGTCAAGCCCGAAATTTATTATCGACATAAACATAGACGGCGTTGAAGAAAGCCCGCAATCATATGTTGAAACGTCTAAAGAAAGCAGAGCTTTTTCGACGACCTCGGAAATATGCTTTGAAGTAAGGCGCGAATCGTACCCGACGCTTATTGAAAGCCCGTCTTTTTTGAGCTTTTGCTTTAAAAAATGCACAAAAGAAAAAACTATCGACTCAATGCGGCTGTCGGTCAAGTCAATATTGCCGCCGTCTTTTGACAGGGCTGTGCCGCGAATGTCCGTTCCGCTTTTTAAATACATCAAATTTTCCATAAACTATACCCTCTTTATTACATAAATTTCTCTTTCGGTTGTTTCGTCAGGCGAAAGAAAGCTGTTTTCTTTATAGACCGCTTCGAGTGAAAAGGACGCGCCGGTAAACGCCGCCGTAAGCTCTTCACGCGAAAAGGCGCGTTCTTTAAAGCTTTCGCTTCTTCGTGAATACTTTCCGCCGTTTTCTTTTATAAAAAAGTCGAGATTTATACCGACTGTTTTTTCATCGGAATAAAGCGTGTTTTGCCACACGCAGAAAACACCCGGCTCATCATAAACGAAAGTATTGTTGCCGAGCACATATTTGTGCTTATAAAGTGTGTTAACGTCAAAAATCATTATTCCGCCGATGTCGATAAAGTTTTTAAGCCTTGAAAAAGTCTCGTTAAGCTCTTCAAGAGACGAAAGATGATTTATACTGTCAAGCGTGCAGACTATTGCGCCGACCGTGCCGTAAAGGTCGGTTTCCTGCATTTTTTGGCAAAGAAACAATATGTTTTCGCCGTCGCTTGCCGCTTTCATTTGGGCAACCGCAAGCATTTCGGGCGACGCGTCGGTCCCGATGACCTCAAACCCGCGCCGCGAAAGCTCCGACGACAGCTCGCCCGTGCCGCAGGCAAGGTCAAGAAGCAGCCCGTTTTTTATGTTGTGCCTGAAAAGTATTTTGCAAATATAATCGGCGCGCGTTTTATAATCGGCGTTTTTCATAAGTGCGTCGTAAACGCCCGCAAAAGAGGAATATGACATATTTTACCCCGTAATTTTTAAAATGCGGCGGCAATTAAACAAATTGCCGTCGGCGGTTAAGGTTCTTATTTTTAAGGTTCTTATCTTTTAGTATATTTTACCATAAACTCAAGCCGTTGTAAAGGAAAAAACGGTCGCTTTAAATAAAATTTAAAGCGACCGAAAGTGTGCGGTTAAGAATTATTTTCTGCCCTTGAAAAGGTCAAGAATATCGACAATATCGTCGTCATCGCCCGAAGCACCCGAAGAAAGGCTGTCGTCTGAGCCCGCGCCCGCTTTGTTTGCAAGGCCGTTAATGTCGGTGCCGAAGCCGGTTGCGATTACGGTAACAACGATTTCATCATCAAGCTTTTCGTCGAACGCAACGCCGAAGATGATGTTTGCATCTGCGTCAGCCGCGGCTGAAATGATGCTTGAAGCAACGTCAACATCGTCAAGGGTGATGTCGGGAGAAGAAGTAATGCTGATGATTACGCCCTTTGCGCCCTGAATGGTTGTTTCAAGAAGCGGGCTTGAGATTGCGGCATTTGCCGCTGCCTCTGCCTTTTCTTTGCCCGAAGCCCTGCCGACGCCCATGTGAGCGTGACCTGCGTCTTTCATAATTGCCGTAACATCAGCAAAGTCAAGGTTGATAAGGCCGGGAACTTTAATAAGCTCCGAAATGCTCTTAACGCCCTGACGAAGAACGTCGTCGGCAACGTCGAACGCGTTGGAGAAGGTTATTTTCTGGTCGGAAACAAGTTTGAGTCTTTCGTTGGGAATAACGATAAGGCTGTCAACATGCTGAGCAAGCTCTGCAATACCCGCTTCTGCCTGCTGCATTCTTCTTTTGCCCTCAAACGCGAAAGGCTTTGTAACAATGCCGACGGTAAGAATACCGCGCTCTTTGGCAATCTGAGCGATTGCGGGTGCTGCGCCCGTGCCTGTTCCGCCGCCCATACCTGCGGTGACGAAAACCATATTTGCACCGTTAAGAGCGTCAATAATGGCATCACGGCTCTCTTCGGCGGCTTTAAGACCCATTTCGGGACGTGCGCCCGCGCCGCGGCCGCCCGTTACCTTTTCACCGATTTGGATTTTGTGGGTCGCTTTTGAGAACATAAGCACCTGTTTGTCGGTATTGATGGCGATAAACTCAACGCCCTGAACGCCCGAGCTTACCATTCGGTTTATAGCATTTCCGCCGCCGCCACCGACGCCGATAACCTTTATCTGAGTAACGTCTTCAAATTCATTTGCAATCTCAAATGCCATTTTAAGTATCCTCCCAATGATATATTACATATAATTATATAATTCGATGATTTATCCCTATGATGTTACCATAGATTTTTTGCAATAGCAAGTTTTTTTTGAAAATTTTTATTTATTTTTTGAAATCATTAACAAAAGCACGAAAAAAACGGGTCATTCGGCACTTCCAGTTGCGGCGGCTTCGGTATTTTCAGCTGTTTCGGCGATATTTGAAACGTCTTCTGCGGTTTCGCTTTCGCTTACAGGCTCGCTTGTTTCACTGCCGGGTCTGAAGTAAGAATACGGCTCGGAGCGTAAATCAAGCGTGCCGACGGATTTGTTATTGATTTTATCTTCTTTTTCAAGCACCGCCTTTGCCCTTTCAAGCTTTTTTTCGGCGTTTGAAGCAGAGCCTAATTTCAGGCTTATTCTGAAATCGTATTTCAGAACAATGTCGTCGGGGTTTGAAATATCTATTGCGGAAATACCCGTAATGCCGCTTTTTTCCATTGCGCGAAGCACGGTTTTCAAAGCGTCGCACTTTGATGTTTCGGAAGAAGTGATTACACTGCCCGTTTCGGGGGAATCAAGCGTAATTCCGCTTATAAGAGCAACATTTTCTTTTAAAACCGACGATGTTAAAGAAAGCACCTTGCCCTCGGGGTCTAAAAGTATGTATGCGCCGCCCGAAGATACTGCCGCCGCCTCTCTCGTCTCGGTAATTTTTAATGTGAGCGTTGCGGGAAGCTTTTTTTTAACCGAAACAGAGCCGATATAAGGAAGCTCTTTTTTTAACGTTTCGCCGATTTTTTGGGGGTCGGCGCGCAAAAGGTTGTCGCCTTTTTTCACGCCGCAGTACTCTTCGATTTTTTCTGCCGAATAGACCGTGTTGCCCTCGATATTTATTGTTTCGGTTTTAAAAAACACCGTGAAGCTCAGCGCCGCGCCTATGCCGACAAGCACCGCAAAAAGAAACAGTGTCATAAACGCCTTTTTTATGCGCCGCTTTTTTAAAAGCTTTTGCTTGCGTTTTCGCCGAAGCTCGTCGCGCGAAAGCTGTTCTTCGCTTTTTGCGTCTTTAAAAAGCGGTATCGGCTTTTTATCGCCTGTGTTATCGTTTTTCTTCATCATCTGTTACCGTCCTGACATCTGCATTCAACAAGCAGAGATTCTTTGAAAAGTCCTCGTAGCCGCGCTCGATATGCTTTATATTGCCGACCGTTGTTTCACCCTCGGCGCAAAGCGCCGCAAGACACAGCGCACTGCCGCCGCGTAAATCGGGCGAAACGACCGCCGCGCCGTAAAGCCTTTTCACGCCGTCTATTACAGCCACTCTGCCTTCGGTCCGAATTTTTGCGCCCATTCTTAAAAGCTCGGGAACGTGTTTAAAGCGGCACTCGAAAATATTTTCTACAATAACGCTTGTTCCGCGCGCAACAGCCGCCATTGCCATAACGGGCGCTTGCGCGTCCGTCGGAAAGCCCGGATACGGCTGAGTGATTATTTTTTCGATTTTTATAAGCTCTGCGGGGGCTTTTAAGCGAATTTCGCGGCATCTTACCGAAATGTCGCACCCCGCCTCTTCAAGCACGGGAAGAATTGCGCCGAGGTGCGCGGGAACAGTGTTTTTAACGGCAATGTCGCCGCGTGTAAGCGCGCCCGCAATAAGATATGTTGCCGCCGCAATTCGGTCGCAAATAACGGTATGCTCTGTCGCAGAAAGCTTTTTTACGCCCTCGACCGTAATAATGCTTTCGCCGCCGCCGTGTATTTTTGCGCCGCAGCCGTTAAGAAAATCGCAAAGGTCGCTTATTTCAGGCTCGCGCGCGGCGTTTATTATGGTTGTTGTTCCGCTTGCCTTAACCGAAGCGAGTATTGCGTTTTCGGTTGCGCCGACGCTTGGAAACGTGAGTGTGATTTTTGCGCCCGAAAGCCCGTTTTTTGCCGTGCAGTAAAGCTTGCCGTGTTCTTCGTTAATTTCGGCGCCGAGCTTTCGCATAGCCGACAAATGCAAATCTATGGGTCTTAATCCGATTTCGCACCCACCCGGCGTTGACACGGTAGCTTCGTTTTTTCTGCCGAGGATTGCGCCGAGAAATATTACGGAAGAGCGCATTTCACGCATAAGCTCTTCGGGGATTTCGGTATTTTCGGCATTGGTGCTGTCAACTGTCAGCGTGCCGCCCTCACGCGATACGGTACAGCCGAGCATTTTTAAAATTCTTTCGGTACACTCGGTATCCGAAAGGCGCGGGCAATTATGTATCACGGACACGCCGCCGACGAGATACGTTGCGGCAAGAATAGGCAACGCGCTGTTTTTGGAGCCTTGCACCTTTATGCTGCCCGAGAGTCTGCGCCCGCCGTTCACTACATATGAACCCATAAGAACGCCCCTTTCAATCGGTTCATTACGGTTCATATTATGATTGGCTTTTATATGGTGTTACTTTTATTTTATAAGCCCGAGTACAATATCGGTAATTGTGCCTGCGGCTGAAATATGCGCCATCTTTTTGGCGTTTTCGCCTATTTTTTCAAGCTCTTCACGGTTAAGAAACAGCTCGTCTATTTTATCGCCGAGCACCTTGCCGTTTAAATCTTTTTCTTCTATTATAACAGCCGCACCGTTGTTTACAAGCGCCATGGCGTTGTGGAACTGGTGATTTTCGGTTACATTGGGCGAAGGAATGAGAATTGACGGCTTGCCGAGCGCTTCAAACTCGGAAAGCGACGAAGCGCCCGCGCGGCATATTACAAGGTCCGCAGCAGAAAGGCAACGCGCCATATCGTTTATGTATTCGCGTATTTCTATACGCTTGTTATTAAGGTCTACGCCCTTTTCTTTCAGCTTGTCGCTTACCCACAAGCCGTATTGACCCGTTGCTACGAGGAAATTATATTTTTCGCTTTTCCATTTGTCGGCGATAACGTCAACAACGGCGTTATTTACCGCGTCCGCGCCGAGAGAACCGCCCATTGCGAGTATAAGCGGCTTTGAATCGACGTTAAGCTCTGCTCTTGAAACATATTTATCGGCTTCTAAAAGCTCTCCTCTTATCGGAAGCCCCGTAACAATGGGTTCTTCTTTACACTTTAAATATTTTGCCGCTTCGGGTACGGTGAGCATAACTTTATCAACTTTTTGCGAAAGCGCCTTATTTGTAACGCCCGGGTATGCGTTTTGCTCATGAATAGCCGTGGGAATACCCATTTTTGCCGCCATTCTTACAACAGGGCCGCTTACATAGCCGCCGAAGCCGACAACGACGTCGGGCGAAAACTCTTTTATTATTTTTTTAACCGCGCCCGATGACTTTAAAACGCGCTCGACGGTTTTAATGTTAGCCTTTATGGCGCCGGGAGAAAAACTGCGCTTAAATCCGCTCATTTCAATGGTTTTAAGCGGATAGCCCGCTTCGGGAACGATTTTAGCCTCTATTCTGTTCGGTGTTCCGACGAAGCATATTTCTGCTTCCGGATGTCTTTTTTTAATTTCGCCTGCAACGGCAAGCGCAGGATTAACATGCCCGCCGGTTCCGCCGGCTGCTATCATAATTCTCACACCAACACCTCGTTTAATCACACGGCTTTTGCCTTTTTTGTTTTATTTGAAAATGAATAGACCTTAGGAAGATTTGCCTGCCTTGAAACCGCCAGAACAACGCCCATCTCCCACAGGCAAAGACACATTGACGTGCCGCCGTAGCTGAAGAACGGCAAGCCTATACCTGTATTCGGCAAAAGGTCGCTTACAACGCCGACGTTTAAGAACACCTGCAAAGCAAGCTGTGAAATCATTCCGAAAACAAGAAGCGCGCCGAAGCGGTCACGCGAACGCATACCGATATAAAGCCCTCTGACTATTAAAAGCGCATAAAGAAGAAGTATTCCCACAGCGCCGACAAAGCCGAGCTCTTCGCAGACTATTGCAAAAATGAAGTCGTTTTGCGGCTCTGAAACATAAAGATACTTTTCTTTTGAGTTGCCGAGTCCCGAGCCTAAAAGCCCGCCCGAGCCTATGGCGTAAAGCGACTGATTTGTCTGCCAGCGCTTGTCAAGCGGCGAAAAGTCCTTGTCAAGCCACGACTGTATGCGCTCGACCATATAGGGTTTCAAAAACGGTATATCCTGGAAATTTTTTGCTTCGATATAAACAACAAACAGCGTTATTACAAGCGCGCCGCCTATGCCTGCAATTGCAAACCAGCGCGCTCTGCCCTCGCCGAGCCAAAGCATTACGACGCCGATACCGAGCATAAGAATAGTGCCCGAAAGGTGGCTTTCAAGCGCCACAAGCCCCGCCACGACAAGAACCGCAACGGCATATTTAAACAGCGTTGCTGTGCCCTGTGTAATAAGAATACGCTTGTTTGAATATTTATAGATTTTTTGAGCAACCGAAGCCTGCGACAGCGCCGAACTTGTAAGCTTTTTGTTGTCACGGTCAAGTCCGTTTGCCAAAAACACAATCAGCATAAATTTTGCTATTTCGGACGGCTGAAACTGAAAACTGCCTAAATATATCCAGCGCTTAATGCCGTCGTCCTCTTCGTTGGGAATAAGAAGAACCGCCACAAGAAGCAAAAGCGAAACGCCCATACCGAGTAATCCGAGCAGTCTGAAATACTTGTAATTCACGCGCGAAAGAACAAGCATCGAAATAACGCCGAACACCGAAAAAATGAGCTGACGTTTGAAATAATAAAGACTGTCGCCGCTTGCGGTGTTATAAAACGCATTGAAATAGCTTGCCGAAAGAAGCATTACAAGCCCTATTGTGAGTATTACGAGCAGGATAAGCAAAAACGGAATATCCATACTGTTTTTCACAAAAATATCGTTAAATGTTTTTTGCTTTTTCATAGCGTTCTCCTTTCGTTTTATCTTAAATTGCCGAAATACACAAGAGCAGTCGCCGCCGCGCCGCCTAAAGCGCCGATAAATGTGAACACGCCGACTATTTTATCCTCTTTCCAACCGCTCATTTCAAGGTGGTGGTGCAAGGGCGCCATTTTGAAAACACGCTTGCCGTGCGTTGCTTTGAAATAAATTATCTGAATAATATCCGAAGAAAATTCAATCACATAAACTATGCCGATTAAAAGAATTATCAGCGGGCAATCGACAGCGTATGAAAACGCCACGACAAGTCCGCCCAAAAACATTGAGCCGAGGTCGCCCATCATAACCTTTGCCGGGTAATGATTCCATATAAGATACCCCAAAAGCCCGCCCGCAAGGCACGCCGAAAGAAGGCTTATGCCGAAACAGCTTCTTAATGCGGCAACGGCAACAAAGCTTATTGCGGCGGCGAAAGTCACGCTTCCGCAAAGGCCGTCTACGCCGTCGGTAAAATTCACGGCGTTTACCGTGCAATAAATCACGGCAAGTCCTATTGCCCAAAAGCCGACTCCCGTTTCAATTGTGCCGAGAAACGGCACAAACATACTGCCTGTGGGGTCGTTTATGAAAAGCATTAAAAGGTAGCCTAATCCGAGAATGAACTGAAGCGCTGTTTTTTGAAGCACCGTAAGCCCGAGATTACGTTTTTTTACAACCTTTATGTAATCGTCGAGAAATCCGATAAAAGCGAAGCCGAGAGCCATAATAAGCCCGCCGAAAAGCTTCATCTTCATTTGCCCCGCCAAAATTTCGCTTGAATAAATCAAATGACCGCCGAGGCGTTTATCGGCAAAAAGCACTGCGCCGAAGGATATGAGCGTAGAAAGAATAAACAAAAAACCGCCCATTGTGGGTGTCCCCTGCTTTTTTTGATGCCATTTCGGCCCGATGTCAAGTATTGTCTGACCGAATTTGAGCTTTCTTAACAAAGGGATTATCACAAATCCCGAAAGAAACGCAACAAGAAAACTCAAAACAGCCCCGATAACGCAGGCGGCATATATATTCATTCGCTCCACTCCTTATAAAGCGTCAGAAATACCTCTTCCGTCTCGGTGGAACGGCTACCCTTGAAGAGCACGGTATCGCCTTTTTTCAATATGCTTTTTAAATACTCGGTAAGTTCTTTTTTGGTATCAAAGCGAAGCGCTTCTTTAACCCCGCCTCTCTTTGCGCCTTCAAGCGTAAAGTGCGAAAACTCGCCGAAGCAAAGAAGAATATCGGTTTTGCTTTCGCCCGCAAACTCGCCGACCTCACGGTGAGCGGTTTCAGAATACGAACCCAATTCCATCATATCGCCGAGCACCGCTATAGAGCGGCTTTTTTTGAGCGAATTAAGTGCCGAAAGCGAAGCGCGCATACTGTCGGGGTTTGCATTATAGCAATCTTCTATAAAAGTATAGCCGTTGATTTCGGTTATCTTTTGGCGCATACCCTCGGGCACGAAGTTTTTCAAACCGTTTGATGCCTCGCTTAAAGTGTAGCCGAGAATTTTCCCGACGCAAAGCGCGCAAAGCGCATTGTAGACGTTGTGCATACCGACTGCGGGAACCCACGCCTTCACGCGCTCGTCACAGGTGACTGCGTCAAAGCACATACCGCCGTCTTTAAATTCAATGTTTTCTGCTTTGATATAAAGATTTTCGCCGTTTATACCGAAGCGTATTATATCAAAATCGTCGTTTTTAAGCGTTGAAAGCATATCGTTATCACCGTTTATTATTAACGGCGAGCCTTTTTTCATACCATTTAAAATCTCGCATTTTGCTTTCAAAATACCCTCGCGTGAGCCGAGATTTTCTATATGAGCCGTGCCGACGTTTGTAATAATGCCGATTGTGGGCTTTACCGCGCGTGAAATTCTTTCGATTTCGCCGAAATGATTCATTCCCATTTCTATAACGGCGGCTTCATAGGATTTGTCGAGCCTTAAAAGCGTTTTGGGAACGCCGACCTCGTTATTTAAGTTGCCCTCGGTGCGAAGCGTTTTGTATTTTTCGCTTACAACGGAATAAACCATTCCCTTTGTAGTGGTTTTTCCGACGCTCCCCGTGAGGGCGATTACGGGTATATTAAAACGGTCGCGGTATTTTGAGCCTATATCTAAAAACGCTTTGTTTGTGTCGGGAACATATATAATACGCTCGCTGTCAATGTCTTTTCGCGAGCTGACTGCCGCTTTTGCGCCCTTTTTTAATACATCCGGTACAAAGTCGTTTGCGTCAAAGCGTTCGCCGCGAAGCGCGACAAACAGCGTATTTTCGTCAACATCGCGGCTGTCGGTCGAAATTCTTTCAATATAGCCCGAAAGCGATGTTTTGCTTTCGCAAAATTCCGCCGCTTCTTTAACCGTAATTCTCTCCAAATCAAACACCCTTTTTCAATATACTTTCAACTATTTCGCGCTCGTCAAAATGTATTTTTTCTTTTCCTTTAATCTGATAGGTTTCGTGGCCCTTGCCCGCTATTAACACCGTGTCGCCCGCGCGGGCGTTTAAAACGGCATATTCTATGGCTTCGTATCTGTCCTCGATAACGTGTATTTCGGCGCTGTCGGGGTCTACGCCTTTTAATATGTCGGCAATTATTTTTTGCGGCTCTTCGGTTCTCGGGTTGTCACTTGTTATGACAACAACGTCGCTTAAATTTGAAGCCGCGCTCCCCATTTTGGGGCGCTTTAAGCTGTCGCGGTCGCCGCCGCAGCCGAAAACCGTTATAACGCGCCCTTTTGTAATTGCCTTTGCCGTCGATATGGCTTTTTTAAGCCCGTCGGGCGTGTGGGCGTAATCAATAATAATCGAAAAATCCCTGTCGGTTTTAACGGTTTCAAACCTGCCTTTAACAGCGCCCGCGTATTTCACGGCGTCCGTTACTTTAGAAAGCTCAAAGCCCAAAGCCGTAACCGCCGCCACAGCGGCAAGCGAATTATACAGAGAAAACTCGCCCGGAGTGTTAAAAATCACGGGAAATCCCCCGACGGTATATTCAACACGGTTTGAAAAAAGCTTTAAATTTTCAGCTTTAAAATCGGCGTCTTTTTTGCCGTATGTGATTTTATTAAGGTTCAAACCCTCCGCTATCTCGGCGCTTGCCGCGTCATCGGCATTTAATACGGCTGTTTTTGCGTTTTTGAAAAGCAGCTTTTTACACCTGAGATATTCTTCGGCGGTTTTGTGATAATCAAGATGGTCTTCAGTGAAATTTGTAAACACTCCAACATCAAAATTCACGCCGTAAAGTCTTTTTTGATGAAGTGCCTGTGACGACGCTTCAACAGCGCAATACTTTATGTTTTCTTTTTTCATAAGCGAAAAAAGCCTGTGAATTTCATATGCGTCGGGTGTTGTAAGCTTTGACGGATATTCGTTTTTGCCGACTGCGTTTTCAACGGTGCCTATAAGCCCGCATTCAACCCCGAGCGCCTTTAAAATGTCGCGTATTATAAACGAAACGCTTGTTTTGCCGTTTGTGCCCGTAACGCCTATAATCGAAAGCGATTCGCAAGCCGAAGAAAAGAAGTTTTTGCACATAACGGCATAGGCTTTGCGGCTGTCTTTCACAATAACCTGAAGCGGCGAATTTACGTCATGTTCGGCTATTATCGCCGCCGCGCCCGAAGATACGGCTTCAGATGCGAAAGAATGACCGTCTTTGTGCATACCTTTTACGCACACAAAAGCGCTGTTTTTTCTGATTTTTTCTGTGCTGTCGGTTATGTCCGCAATTTCTCTGTCAAAAAAGGGCGACAAAACTTCAACGTCCGAAAGAAGCCGCGATAATAACATATTTCCCCTCCGCAAAAAGAACGGTCAGTCGTCCTGAACGCCTGTTGTCGTTTTAAAGTAAACCGTTATTGTTGTGCCAAGCTCGCACTTTGTGCCCGGCTCAACGCTTTGCCTGTATGAGACAACCTCGCTGTTAAGCGAAGCGCCCGATATTTTGATGTTAAAGCCCGCGTTTACAGTCTTGTCGTTACACGCGCTTATGCTAAGTCCCGTAAGGTCGGGCACCGTACCCTCGCTTTCGGCACCGTCGCTTTCGGTATAAAGTATTACCACGCCGCCGTGGGAAATATTCTGACCGCCAATCGGGTACTGAGAAACAACCGTTTCGCCGTTACCTATAACGCGCGGTGTAAAGCCCTTGCTTTGAAGCGCCGCTTTTGCCGCAGAAACGGTCATTGAGCTTACCTCAGGCGTTGCGGCGTTGAGCTTTGCAAGCTCTTCGTCGGTATATGTAGGCTCAACATTGAGGTATTTAAGCGTTTGTTCTATTATACTGCCCGCAACGGGAGCGGCTATCGTGCCGCCGCCGTGATATTCGGACTGCGGCTCGTCTATAACTATAAGCACCGCGATTTTCGGGTCATTTGCGGGTGCGCACCCCGAGAAGGAGGCGATGTGCTGAATTTTTCCGTCCTTGCGCTTGGAGCCGAGTTTTTCGGAAGTACCCGTTTTGCCTGCTATGCGGTAGCCGGGAACATAGGCGTTTTTACCTGTACCGTCGGCAACAACCTGCTCCATCATGGCAATGACCTTTTCGCTTGTTTTCTTAGAAACAACCTGACGTTTGACTTCGGGAGAAGCCTCGTACACGGTGTTGCCGTCTTCATCGACCATTGACTGAAGAAGATAAGGCTGCATAAGCTTGCCGTCGTTTGCAACACAGCAAACCGCCGTTATCATCTGAATGGCAGAAACCTGGAAGGTCTGACCGAAAGCGCACGAAGAAAGCTCCGCAATGCCCATATTGTCGGGCGTATAGTATGTTACGTTTGCGACGGGCGAAGCTTCGCCGGGCAAGTCTATCTGCGTTTTCTCGGTAAAGCCGAAGGCTTCAAAATACTTAAAGAACCTTTCTGTTCCGAGCTTTTGACCGACCGTTATAAAAAACGGGTTGCAGGAATTCATAAGTCCCTGGGTCATAGTTTGCGTGCCATGACCCGCAAGGTTGTGACAGCGGATTATGTTGTCGGCAACCTTTATTGAGCCGTTGCAGGTATAAGTGAAGTTTTCTGAGACGGCGTTTTCCTCTATAGCGGCGGAAGCCGTGAATATTTTGAAAACAGAACCCGGCTCATATGTGTCGCTTATTGCTCTGTTTCGCCACATTGTATATATTTTTTCGTTATACGCCTTCGCATATTTTTCTTCGTCTGTGATTTTTGCAAGCTCTTTAAGCGTTTCTGCATCGGTTATGACGGTGGGCGTGTTAAGGTCGTAATCGGGCATTGTCGCCATAGCTTTAATCGCGCCCGTTTCAACCTCCATAACTATTCCGTAAGCAGAGGCCGCGTCATTTTCTATAAGCGCCTGCTTTAAGCCTTTTTCAAGGAAATACTGAATGTTTTTATCAATGGTAAGAATATGGCTCACGCCGCGTTCTGCGTCGTAAATAGTTTCGTAATTGCTCTTCATTGAGCCGTCGCGCGCGGTTTTGGCGGTGATTATTCTGCCGGCAACGCCCGTTAAGCTGTCGTCATACTGAAGCTCAAGTCCCGCTCTGCCGCTGTCGCCGTCACCCGTAAAGCCTATCACGCTTGAAGCAAACGTCGAATAGGGATAATAGCGTTTTGTGTCGGGGTCAACCGAAACAATGCCGTAAAGGTCGTTGGCGGTTATGAAATCCGTAATTTTGCTTTTTTCGTTATATTCGACCTTACCCGCGATTTTTACATAGCTGTATTTATCGTTGCTGATTTTATCTTTAATATTTTCAGCCTTTAAAGAAAGTATTTCGGCAAGACCCGACGCTATCAAACTGCGCTGTGCGTCGTCTTTTATTCGCGACGGATTGACGTAAACAAGCCACGCCGACGCACTTTCAGCGATAACGTTCATATTGCAGTCATAGATTATGCCCCTGTCGGCGGCAATCTGCGTATCGCTGAGCTGCTGCGCCTCGGCCTTGGTTTTATATTCTTCGCCCTTTATCACCTGAAGGTAAAAAAGCTTGACTATATCTGCGCCGAAGCCGACAAGAAGCAACACGGCTATGGCTATAAGTCCGCGGCGTTTCAGTTTTGCGGTCACCATAGAAATATCCTCCGAAATACATTTATATAAATGGACAAAAAGGAGTCGAGCATTCTCAACTCCTCATTAATAATATTTAAGCATTAAAAGATATATGCGAAAAGCTCTTTTACTTTAGCTTTAAAAGAGGTATCCTCCCCTGCGCTTTTGCCGCCCGAAACAACCGTTTCGTCGCCGTCGCTCAAATCAAGGTATGTTATCTGATAGCCCTCGGCTTTTACCATTCCGAGAACGTTTTCGGCATAATCTTCAATTTTCTGCGATGAGATTTTTGACGCAAGCGTTGCGTTAAGTCTTACGCTTTCGCCGTCGGCAATTTCGATTTCGGACTTAACGTCGGCAATTTCGGCAGAAATTCTGTCGGACTGCGCACGCATATAAAGCAGACAGCTCATAAGCATAAAGCAGACTGCGCCGAAAAGAATCACTTTTTTAATTGCGGGTGAAACGAGCGCGACAGACGCGTTGCGCTCAACCGTTTTGCCGTAAGAATCGACTGTCGCATATGCTTTTGCGGCGGTTTTAACGGCAGTGTTTCCGCGCGTTTTTGTTTGTGTTGCCGCGCGCTTTTGCGGCGCGGTTTTTGCCGAAACCTGTCCTTTTTGCGAAGCGGCACGCGCTTTTGTATTTGTAGCTGTTCTTGCCGCTCTTTCGGGCGACGTCGGCTCTTGCGGTTCAAAAAGTGAAAAATCATACGCCGACGAATCTCTGTAACCCGTCATTCCTACTTACTCCTTTATAATTTAACTGCCGTTCTCAGTTTTGCACTGCGGCTTCGTTTATTATCCTGAACTTCTTTTTGTGACGCCTTTTTCCCGCCCGAGCGAACTACTGCCTTCGGCTTTTTGCCGCAAACGCAAACGGGAAAATCCTTGGGACAGGTACATCCCTGTTTTAACGTGTTGAAATAATCTTTAACGATTTTATCTTCAAGCGAATGAAAAGTGATTATTGCCATTACTCCGCCGCTTTTTAAAGCTTCAAACATATCGGGAAGCGCATTTTCAAGCGACAAAAGCTCGCTGTTGACTTCTATTCTTATTGCCTGAAAGGTCTTTCGCGCGGGATGCGCGTCGCGCCTGAATTTTGCGGGTATTGAAGAACAGACAACATCTGAAAGCTCAAGCGTTGTTTCTATCGGCTTTTTGCTTCTTGCCTTCACTATATTTGCGGCAATTTTCGGTGCGAACTGCTCTTCGCCGTAGCGGTAAATTATGTTTTTTAGCTGTTCTTCCGAATATGTGTTCACAACATCGAACGCGCTTTGACCGGTTTTTCCCATTCGCATATCAAGCGGCGCGTCGGCGTGAAAAGAGAAGCCGCGCTCGGGCGTGTCAAGCTGATAGCTGCTTACGCCGAGGTCTGCAATAATACCGTCAACCTTATCTATCGAAAGGTTTCTTAGAATGTTTTTGATGTTTGAAAAATTGTCGTTGACAACCGTTACGCGCCCGTCGCCTTTAAAGCGCTCGTTAAGGATTTTTACGGCGTCGGGGTCGCGGTCGATAAGTACCATTCTGCCGTTTTCACAAAGTTCTTTTAAAACAGCCGCCGAATGACCGCCGCCGCCCGCCGTGCAGTCGACATATATGCCGTCGGGCTTTATAGAAAGCGCCTCGACCGACTCGTTAAGCAAAACCGAAATATGATTAAACTCCATAATATTGCCCTTAGAACACTATGCCGAATTCTTCGACCGAAAGGTCTGCAATTGCAGCTTCTTCTTTCTGCCACTCGGCCTTTGACCATATTTCAATGCGTTCCCTAAGTCCCACTATGACAAGCTCTTTTTCAAGCCCTGCAAAGTCCTTGAACTGTTGATTCACCGTAAGCCTTCCCGATTTGTCAACCTCGGCGTTCACAGAGTCCGACATAAGCTTTCTTTCAAGGGCGCGCCCTTCGCGGTTTGCGGGAAGATTTTTTACAAAGCCCGCCGAAACCTCCTCCCAGCGCTCTTCGGGGTAAAGGTAAAGACACCTTGCCTCTTTGTCGGGGGATTTAAAAAGGACGACGTTTGTGCCCAATTCGTCGCGGAACTGCGCCGGCAGAAAAAAGCGGTTTTTCGCGTCAAGACCGGGATAATAAGTTCCTCTGAACACTGCCGACACCTCCGTACATTTTTGTATCCACAATTAGCCACTTCGTTTCCACTTTGCACCTAATTGCACCACAAACACATTATATATCAATGTAATTGTGCTGTCAAGCACTTTTATTGGTTTTAGAAATAAAAATAAAGCCCCTTAAAATTGTTGAAAGCCAACAATCAAAGGAGCTTGTTTTTGTTAATATATTTCGCACTAAAAACGGCGTGCAGTTATTTTTATATCGCCTTTAATATTTTGAGAGCTTCGCTGCAAATGCGTTTAAATTCGCGCTCGGAACAGCGCGCATTCTGCGCTTCGGCTTCAAAAAAGAGCCTTCCGTTTTTAAGGACGAGCGTTACCGAAAGCCCGCATCCGCGCGATTTTTGCTCGGAGCACAAAATGTTGTCAAACTTTTTAAGAAACGCCCAGCGCTCGCAGTCGAGATTGAAAAAGTCGAACGTCAAAATCGGCGTGTAAAGGCAGGAATAGTTTTTTGCAAGTTTTTTTGCCGTTTTGCCCTTATAAAGCCCCGCGGCATAAAACTCGGCGGCGTCACAAAGGAACGGCGAAAGGTACATAAGAAAGACCTTATCGTAATAAGCAAAAAACACGTTTGCAAGCTTTTTGTAGCACATATCGTGAAACGCTTTCAATTCGCCGTTTGCCTTTAAATCTCTTCTTATAGGCTTTGCTATCCCGAAGCTTTCGGAGCGCATTGCAGCGGGACCGAAGCGTGTTCCGGGACG
>OQVL01000578.1_pt1 | contig 19920 bp, 21 predicted proteins | sample 1691501 | NCBI WGS metagenome assembly OQVL01 (sample SAMN03418253, study PRJEB22391) | human gut metagenome | biome: human-gut; feature: organic feature; material: feces | host: Homo sapiens | place: Tanzania | collected 2013-01 | reverse complement strand
CCACTTGAAGAACTTGCTAAATTTAAAGGCGGAATGTACGCCATTACTGTTGCTGGAAGCCGGCGCACATGTCACGGTACATGATCGGAAAACGACAGAAGAACTGGGAGAAATTTATGAAGGACTGCACGACATCGGCGTAGAATTCTCCGTTGGCAGTGAGTACCTGAACAATTTGTCCGGAGATTATATTTTCCGCACACCGGGCATGCATCCGAACCAGCCGGCACTGGTAAAGGCGCGGGAACAGGGAAGCATTATCACCAGCGAGATGGAAGTGTTCATGCAGGTTTGCCCGTGTCCGATTCTGGCGATCACCGGTTCTGACGGCAAGACAACCACGACGACACTGACCTGTGAGATTCTCAAAAGAGCGGGTTATACCTGCCATTTGGGCGGCAATATCGGTCATCCGCTGCTGGCAGACGTGCCGTTTATCAATGAAAATGATTTTGCGGTTGTGGAGCTGTCCTCGTTCCAGCTGATGGATATGACTTGTTCTCCGGCAGCTGCGCTGGTCACCAATGTCACGCCGAACCATCTGGATATCCACAAGGATATGGCAGAGTACATCGAGGCGAAAACACACATTTTTGTCAACCAGAAGCCGGGAGCAAAGCTGGTGCTCAATGCAGACGATAAGGTCTCTCAGGATTTCCGTCCGGCAGAGGGCGTAGAGCTGCTCAAATTCTCCATGAAGGGACCGGTTGAAAACGGTGTTTACTTGGAGGACGGCGTCATCTGGTATGCTGAGGACGGCAATCGCCGCAAGATCATGGATGCGGATGAGATTCGCATTCCGGGCGCACATAACATTGCCAATTATATGGCAGCGATCTGCATGACGCATGGCAGAGTGACGTTTGACAATGTATGCGATGTAGCGCATGAATTCGGCGGCGTGGAGCACCGTTTGGAGCTGGTGCGCACGCTGAACGGCGTCAAGTATTACAACGATTCGATTGCATCCAGCCCGACGAGAACCGCAGCAGGTCTGCGCTCGTTTAAGCAGAAGGTCATTTTGCTGGCCGGCGGACATGACAAGAAAATTCCGTATGATTCGTTTGGGCCGATTGTCTGCGACCACGTCAAGCGTCTGGTGCTGATTGACGCAAATCCGGATGATTCGACGGCACCGGCAATCAAGGCTTCCGTGCAGGCGGCGGACAACTATAAAGCGGACGAACTCCCCATTGACACATACGATGATTTTGAAAAGGCGGTTCGCGGTGCGGCGGCAGTCGCACAGGAGGGTGACATTGTTCTGATGAGCCCGGCGAGCGCATCGTTTGATATTTTCAAGAATTTTATGGAGCGCGGCAACCGCTTCAAGGATATTGTCAATAGCCTGTAATAAAATAACGCAATCACAGCCGCCGGATGAAAGTCCGGCGGTTTCTGTGTATACAAGGAAGGATTCTATGGTATTACTCAACGCAGAACATATTTCCCTGAGCTGGGGAGAAAATACATTATTTGATGATGTCAGCTTTGCGCTGGAAGAACAGGATAAAGTCGGATTTATCGGCATCAATGGCACGGGCAAATCGACATTTTTGCGCATTCTTGCGGGCATGCAGGAGCCGGATGCGGGAACCATCACATTGGCGCGCGGCGCCCGCATTGGTTATCTGCCGCAGTCTCCGGATTTTTCCGAGCCGATTACCGTGCTGCAGCAGGTTTTTCGCGGTGCGGCGACGGATTTTGCGGAGGAACGCGCATATGAGGCAAAGATGCTGCTGACACAGCTCGGCATCACGGATTTTGATAAAGATGTGCGGCTGCTGTCCGGTGGACAAAAAAAGCGCATAGCGATTTGCTCTGCGCTCATCAATCCGAGCGAAATTTTGATTTTGGACGAGCCGACCAACCATATCGACAACGAAACCGCCGCATGGCTGGAGCAACAGCTCAAGGCATATAAAGGCGCTTTGGTTATCATCACACATGACCGCTATTTCCTCAATCGTGTGACCAATCGCATTTGTGAGCTGGATCACGCCAAGCTGTATTTTTATGAAGAAAATTACGAGGGATTTGTCGCGCGCAAGGCGGAACGCATTGCCAGCGCGGCGGCGTCTGAGCGCAAGAGACAGACCATTCTCCGGCGGGAGCTGGAATGGATGCGCCGCGGTGCAAAAGCGCGTACGACAAAGGCAAAGGGGCGCATTCAGCGATTTGAGGAGCTATCCAGCAAGACCGTGCAGGAAGAAGATGGTCAGGTGGAAATGAAGTCGATTTCCACACGCCTTGGCAAAAAGACCATCGAAGTGTCCGGATTGTGCAAGAGCTGGGACGGCAAGACATATATTCGGGACTTTGATTTGACCGTAGCGCGCGACGACCGAATCGGTATTGTCGGTCACAATGGTACGGGCAAATCGACATTTTTGCGCATTCTCGCGGGACAGGCACAGCCGGATGCGGGAACCGTATCCTACGGCGAAACCGTGAAGATTGGCTATTTCGCGCAGGACTGCGGCCATATGGATCAGGAGCAAAAGGTCATCGAGTTCATTCGAGACATTGCAGAGACCGTGCGCACGCCGGATGGAACGCTGTCCGCGGCGCAGATGCTGGAGACGTTTTTGTTTACCGGAGAACAGCAGTGGACACGCATTGGCAGCCTTTCCGGCGGTGAACAGCGCAGACTGTATCTGCTCAGCGTGCTGATGTCTGCGCCGAATATCCTTCTGCTCGATGAGCCGACCAATGATTTGGACATTGAGACACTGAATATTCTGGAAAATTATCTCGAGGGATTTGAAGGCGCTGTTCTCGCTGTATCACATGACCGCTATTTTCTCGACAAAACAGCACGGCGTATCTTTGAATTCCGTCCGAACGGCGACGTACAGGAATATCTCGGCAATTATGCGGATTATTTGGACAAACGCAAAGAACTGGAACAACCGGTTGCAGGAAAAACCGAAAAAACAGAAAAGTCGAAGCCGAAAAATACCGGAAAGACAAAGATGAGCTATAAAGACCGGTATGAGCTGGAACATATCGACGATGAAATTGCCGAGCTGGAACAAAAGCTGGCTGCGCTGAAAGAGGAACAGGCGCAAATCACATCGGATTTTGTGCGGCTGCAAGAGCTTTCCGAACAGATTGAAACGGTGTCCGGCGCATTGGACGCGAAGGAAGAGCGCTGGATTGAGCTGCAAGAGATGGCGGAGCTGGAAAACAGCTGATGGCTATGCCAATTTCCAAAAGCCAAGTGCGATAAGAACCATGCCGCAACAAATCGAGCGTGCGCGCTCGCTGGGAATTGGGATTTTTGTGCCAAACCATCGCCCGTACCAAACTGCGAAGAAATTCCAAATCAACGCGATGCCGAACAGCGGAATCAACGTCCAGCCGGTGGCCGCAATGCCCAAACCGCCGATCAGGGAGTCAATAGACACCGGAATGGCGAGAACGATGGATTCCGGAACCGATAAAATTTTGGAGTGGTCGCTGTCTGCGCGCGTGTGATCCAGAAACACAGCGGCGCCGACGCGCACGGGAGATAACAACGGTGTTTTTGTCTTTTCCAGCAACATAGAAATCTGTGTGCCGAATATTTGCAGCAGTCCGATGCAGACCAACGCATAAAATCCAATCCAACGGATGACGTCCTGCGGAAAGTCCTGAAACAGCAGGCTTTTTCCGGCGGCGGACAGAAGCAGAAAACCACTGCTGACAGCCGCCATACACAGGCGGGAGCGCCAAGGAATCCGGATTTCTGACGTGCCGCACGCCATGGCGGCGAACATGACATCTGCCGTTACGGCGATAATAATCATAAAATCCAAGAAAAAATCCCCCTTCTCTGCGAATTGCTTATGAGCAGTGTATGCTGCCCGTGCAAAAACGGTGAGAAGGGGGATTTTCTGTTTTCTTATTCGTTTGCGGAGAAATTAAAATACCTGCCAGAATGCGGCGTAATACGGAGGAAGCTCGGAACCACCACCGAAATCATGCACTTCTCCGGTGATGAGGTCGCGGGCGCGGCCTGCTTCTGCGTTAAAGTGTGCGGAAAACGGCTGATCGTCGGCGTTGATGGCAACCATAACGCGTTCATCTTCAAAAGCACGCTCAAAGATGATCTGCTTGTTGGTCATCAGTCGAATGGTGTAGCCGCCGTAGCACAGCGCCTTGGAGGATTTCTTTGCCTCTGCGAGCTTGGCAATCCATTCGGTCAGTTCGTTGGTCTGCGGCTCGTCAAAGCACGGACGCAGATTGGCGTCAGAACCCTGCTGCTTTTGTGCCTTTTCGCCCCATTCACTGCCGTAGTAAATGCACGGGATGCCCGGCATGCCAACCATCATCGCGTAAATGAGCGGCAAGTGCTTTTCATTGGTCAAAATAGATGCAACACGGGTCACGTCGTGATTGTCGACAAAGGACAGCAGATGCTTGCCCTTGTACAGCGTCCACGGCTCCGGCCCAAACTGGCGCTGCAGCGAATGTCCGATTTCGAACATGTTCATGGAGTTGAAGGAGGAGTATAAACCCTTGTAGCAATCGTAGTTGGTGCAGGAGTGCAGCATGCCGTCAGCGAGGAACGGGGAGCAGTCGCTGCTCATGACTTCGCCGACCAGAAAGAAATCCGGCTTGAGAGAATCGCAGAACGAGCGCAGACGGCGAATGAAATCGCGATCCAAGGAATAGGCAACGTCCAAGCGCAAGCCGTCAATGTCAAATTCCTCTACCCAGCCGCGAATGCAGCCAAAAATGTGCTGGATGACTTCTTCGTTGCGCAGATTCAGCTTGACCAGTTCGTAATGACCTTCCCAGCCTTCGTACCAAAATCCGTCGTTGTAATTGGAGTTTCCGTCAAAGCTGATGTGGAACCAATCTTTGTACGGAGAATCCCACTTCTTTTCCTGCACGTCTTTGAATGCCCAGAAGCCGCGGCCGACATGGTTGAACACACCGTCCAGCACAACGCGCACGCCTTCTTTGTGCAGCTTGTCGCAGACTTCGGCAAAATCTTCGTTGGTGCCGAGGCGGCAGTCGATTTTTCGGAAATCTCGGGTATCATAGCCGTGGCTGTCCGATTCAAAAACAGGGGAAAAGTACACGGCGTTGCAGCCGACGGACGCAATGTGCGCCGCCCAATCGCCGACTTTTTCGATGCGGTTCACGGTTTTTCCGTCGTTTTCCCACGGTGCGCCGCAAAAGCCCATTGGATAGATCTGATAAAAAACACTCTCATAAGCCCACATAACAGCAAAACCTCCTTGTTATGGAAAATGTATTTCCTATGACAAAACTAGTATATCATATTTGGTGAGAATGAACAACAAAAATGCACAAAATAATTCTTTATTTTTTGTATATTTCTCTTGCATTTTGCGGGTGTTCATGCTAAAATATCTAACTGAAACCGGACAATCCTCTGTTCACCCGGCTGAGAAAGGCTCGGCCCCCGGGTATGCGGCGCACAAGCATTGTGCAGGAAAAATCAGCGCAGTACCGGACAGGAGGTTTTAAAAGAGACACGATTGTCTAAGATTTGGAGGATTATACGATGGACTTAGTTAAGGTTCTCGCAGAGCAGCAGATCAAGAACGATCTGCCGGAACTCAAGGTTGGCGCTACCGTTAAGGTACACCAGAAGATCAAGGAAGGCAACCGCGAAAGAATTCAGATTTTCGAGGGTACCATCATCGCTATCAAGCACACCGGCATCAACAAGTCTGTAACCGTTAGACGTATTTCTTACGGCGTAGGCGTTGAGAAGACTTTCCCGGTACATTCCCCGAACATTGCAAAGTTCGAGATCGTTCGTAACGGTAAGGTTCGCCGTGCTAAGCTGTACTACCTGCGCGGCAGAGTCGGCAAGGCAGCAAAGGTTCAGGAAAAGCTGTAAGTTTCAGCCTGTATTCAGGAACCACAAAGGAGAGAACAGTTGTGTTCTCTCCTTTTTCTTTGAAAAATTGGGAAAACTCGGGGGATTTACGGGTATTTTGCCGGAAATTACTTGCCATTCGGGGTGGAATCGGTATAATATAAAAATATATGTGTATCCGATGAAAGGATGATGAGACCCGATGCGCAGAGAGAAAAAATCTTCTGAAGAAGAAGCACCAAAGGGACGATTTCACAGCGAGCTGTTTGACTGGGGCGAGGCATTGATTTTATCCTTGACCATCGTTATTCTGGTTTTTGTGTTTGGCATTCGAATTATTGGTGTAGAAGGATCTTCTATGGTGCCGACTTTGCAGAATGGCAATCAGCTGTTGGTTTCCAATCTGTTTTACACGCCGGAAAAAGGCGATATTGTGATTTTGACCAAGGATTCATTTATGACAAGCCCGATTGTCAAGCGTGTCATTGCGACGGAGAGCGACACCGTAGACATTGATTTCGAAACCGGTGAAGTGTCCGTCAACGGCGAGGTGCTGGATGAGACGTATATCGCGGAGAAAACGCAGACGCATTTTGACATGGATTTCCCGCAGACCGTGCCGGAAGGATGCATTTTCGTCATGGGAGATAACCGCAATCATTCAACGGACAGCCGCTGCGAGGCGCTGGGCATGGTGGACACGCGCTATGTCATCGGCAAGGTGCTGATGCGCATTTATCCGCTAAATGAAGTCGGTACCGTATCATAAGGAGAAAAGCATATGAATATACAGTGGTATCCCGGTCATATGACGCGCACGCGCCGGCAGATGGCGGTCAGCCTGAAGCAGGTGGATGCGGTCTGTGAAGTGGTTGACGCACGCATTCCGCAGGTCAGCCGCAATCCGGATATGGACGAAATCGCGGGCAACAAGCCGCGCATTCTGATTTTAAACCGCACGGATCTGGCGGATCCGGAAGCGACCAAACAGTGGGCTGCCTTTTATCGCAGCAAGGGGTATGCTGTTTTGACAACCGATGCCAAGAGCGGCGCGGGCGTCGCCAAGTTCTCTGCGGCAGTTCGCACGCTGCTGGCAGAGAAAATCGAAAAGTGGAAGGAAAAGGGTCAGACCGGCCGTTCCGTCAAAGTCATGGTTGTCGGCATCCCGAATGTCGGCAAGTCTACGTTTATTAACAAGGTGCTTGGCCGAAAGTCGGCAAAAGCTGCGGATAAGCCGGGCGTTACGCGCGGACAGCAGTGGTTCCGCGTGGAAGGCGGCTTGGAGCTGCTTGACACACCGGGTATTCTGTGGCCGAAGCTGGACGATGAACGCACAGGCATTTTGCTGGCAGTGACCGGCGCAGTGAAGGATAACATCTTGGATGTTGAAACACTGGCGTGCAAGCTGATGGAGATTTTGTATCATCATGCACCGGAGCTGCTGACAGAGCGATATAAGTTTGAACTGCCGCATGAGGACGAGGAAATTGATTTTCTCGGATACGAATTGCTCATGCGTGCGGGCAGAAAACGCGGCTTCCTGATTTCCGGCGGTGAAATTGACACCGAGCGCATGGCGCGTATTTTGCTGGATGAATACCGCGGCGGCAAGCTCGGCCGCATCACGCTGGAGACACCGGATGAGTACGCGGAGGAGCAGGCAAATGGCTAAAAGCAAGCAGCCTGTGCTTCTCACGATGGAAAAAGAAGCCGAAATCCGCGCCAAAGGCTTTACGGCCGTGTGTGGCATTGACGAGGCGGGACGCGGCCCGCTGGCAGGTCCTGTTGTCGCGGCAGCGGTGATTTTGCCGGAAGGCATTGAACTGCCGGGAGTCAACGATTCCAAGAAAATTACAGAAAAAAAGCGTGAAGGATTGTTTGACTTTGTCAAGGAACATGCGCTTGCCTATGGCATCGGTCAGGCGAGTGAACAGGAAATTGATGAGATCAATATTTTGCAGGCGACGTTTCTCGCGATGCGCCGTGCAGTGGAAGCGTTGCAGCTTCCGGCGGATTTTGCTCTGGTAGACGGCAATCGTATTCAAGGCTTAGATATTCCGGCAGAAACGGTTATCGGCGGAGACGGCAAAGTGCTGTCCATCGCGGCGGCGTCTATTCTCGCCAAGGTCACGCGAGATCGGTATATGCGTGAAATGGCGCAGACATATCCGGAATACGGTTTTGAAAAGCACAAGGGCTACGGAACCAAGGCGCATTACGCCGCCATAGAGCAGTACGGCATTTGTCCGCTGCATCGCAAGACGTTCTTGAAAAAGATTCTCAACAAATGACAACGGGACAGCGCGGGGAACAGCGTGCGGCTGAATTTTTGCAGCGGCATGGATATGTGATTTTGGCGCGGAATTATCGCTGGAAGCACGGTGAGATAGATATTATCTGTGCGGATGCGCGCTATCTGGTCTTTGCGGAAGTCAAAACCCGCTCCGGAGAGCAGTGGGGCGCGCCGCGCGAAGCGGTGACAGCGCGCAAGCGCGAACGATTGGTTCAAACCGCGCAGCGCTGGCTGCTCCAGTACCCGACAACAAAACAGCCGCGGTTTGATGTCATAGAAGTTGTTGTCTGTCAGCAGCGCGGCACGTGCCGCATCCGGCACATTCCCAATGCATTTGAGGTGAATTGATTGCGATATTTTGATCTGCACTGTGACACCATCTACCGTTTGACGGATTTCGAACAACGGCTGCCTGCGGGAGAAAATCTGCTGCAAAACACCGGACATGTGGACTTGCAGAGAGCTGGTTCTCTGGAACAGTATGCGCAGGTATTCGCGTTGTTTTGCGGGTATCAGCCGGTTGCATCGCAGCAGGACGCGCATCGGCGGCTCACACGCATGCTGGATACGGCGCACAATGCGTTCGCTGCCAGCGGTTCCCGTTTGCGGCATTGTACCTGTGCCGCAGATTTTCTCGAAGCGCAGGCGCAGCGGCAAGTGGCGGCATTTTTGTCCATCGAAGGTGCAGAGCTGCTGCAAACCGAGGCGGATGTGCAGCTGGCACTGCAGGCGGGCGTGAAGATTGTCACGCTGACGTGGAATTTTGATTCTGTCTATGGCTGCGGTGCATCCACAGACGATGCGGCGGGACTCAAACCGGCGGGAAAACATCTGGCAAAGACATTGGCGCAGCGCGGCGTGTTTCTGGACGTTTCCCATCTGTCCGCCAAAGGATTTTGGGATTTGGCGGACTGTATTGATACGCCGATTTTGGCAACGCATTCCAACAGCCGAAAAATTTGCAATCATCCGCGCAATTTGACCGACGAACAGTTTTGTGAGATGATTCGCCGCGGCGGTTTGGTCGGCATCAATTTTTACGTTCCTTTCGTCACCCATCGGCGCACGGCAACGTGTGATATGGTTGTCCGGCATATCGAGCATTTCTGTGAATTGGGCGGTGCGCACAATCTGTGCATCGGCGCAGATTGGGACGGCTGTGACCGGTTTCCCAAAGGCATTTCCAATATGACAGGGATTGCTCTGCTGGCAGAAGCGCTGGCGAGAAGAAACTATTCGGAACAGCAAATCGCTGGTTTCCTGTATGACAATGCAGCTCGATTCGTACAAACGAATTTTTAACGATAGCGAAATACCCAGGAGGTTTTCAACTCATGAATTATGTAAGCACAAGAGATAAGAAGCTGAGCGTCAGCGCGGCAAAGGCGATTGCCACCGGTATCGCTCCGGACGGCGGTTTGTACTGCCCGACAGAAATTCCGCAGTTGACAGCAGAGGACATTGCTGCCCTGTGCAAAAAGAATTACCGCGGCAGAAGTGCCGATATTCTGGGTCGCTTTTTGACCGATTTCACCGCAGAGGAGCTGGAGCAGTTTGCTGCCCGTGCTTATGCGGATGAAAAGTTTGGCGGCTCGGACACAGCTCCGCTGGTAAAGCTGGAGGACGGTACGTATATTCTGGAGCTGTGGCATGGCCCGACCTGTGCATTCAAGGATATGGCGCTGCAGATGCTGCCGCATCTGCTGACCGCTTCGCTGAAAAAGACCGGAGAGCAGCGCACAGCGTGCATTCTGGTTGCAACGTCCGGCGACACCGGCAAGGCTGCTCTGGACGGCTTTGCGGACGTAGAGGGCACCAAAATCATGGTTTACTATCCGGTGGACGGTGTCAGCACGATTCAGAAGCTGCAGATGGTCACCCAGCGCGGCAGCAACGTACAGGTGTGCGCGATTCGCGGTAATTTTGACGATGCACAGAGCGCAGTCAAGAAAATCTTCACGGATAAGGATTCGATTCGCAAGCTGGATGAGCAGGGCATGACGCTGTCCTCTGCAAACTCCATCAACTGGGGCCGTCTGGCACCGCAGATTGCATATTATGTCTCTGCATACTGCGACATGCTCAACCGCGGAGATATCCAGATGGGCGATGCCATCAACGTCTGCGTGCCGACCGGCAACTTTGGCAATATTTTGGCGGCTTATTTTGCAAGGCAGATGGGTGTTCCGATTGCCAAGCTGATTTGCGCATCCAATGAAAATAACGTGCTGACAGACTTCTTCCGCTCCGGCGGTACCTATGACAGAAACCGTCCGTTCCACACGACGATTTCTCCGTCGATGGATATTCTGATTTCCAGCAATCTGGAGCGTTTACTGTTCTTGGTTTCCGGATATAATGATGCTATGGTTGCGGATTTGATGAAGCAGCTCAACGAAACCGGCAAGTATTCGGTACCGGCTGACGTCTTTGAAACCATTGGCAGCCAGTTCGAGGGCGGCTTCTGCGATGACGCACAGACCAAGCAGACCATCGCACAGCTGTTTGACGAGAAAAAGTATCTGGCAGATACGCACACAGCGGTAGCTGTCAAGGTATACGAGGATTACCGCGCACGCACGGGCGATACGACGCCGACGGTCATCGCTTCGACAGCAAGCCCGTTTAAGTTCTGCCAGAGCGTTATTTCTGCGCTGGGCGGCACCGTGTCCGGTGACGGCACAGAGCTGCTGGATCAGCTGCACGACATGACCGGCGCGCCGATTCCGGCACCGCTTGCTGCTCTGTCCGGTCTCAAGCCGCGCTTTGACTTGGTCATTGACCGCGAAAACATTCTGAATACCGTAGATCTGCTGGGACAGATTTAATCCATGGCGCTGTATACGATTGCAGACCTGCATTTGTCCGCCGGTGTCCAAAAGCCAATGGACATCTTCGGCGGCAAATGGCAGGGATACATGGAAAAGATCCAAAAGAACTGGCGGGCAGTCATTCAGCCGGAGGATACGGTCGTGATTGGCGGCGATATTTCCTGGGGAATCAATCTCCAGCAGAGCCTGCCGGATTTTCGGATTTTATCCGATTTGCCGGGGAAAAAAATCATCGGAAAGGGCAATCATGACCTCTGGTGGTGCACGGTAAAGAAGATGAAACGATTTTTTGAAGAAAATCAGATAAAAAATATTGATTTCCTCTTTAATAATTGTTTCATTTATGATAATATTGGTATTTGTGGAACACGCGGCTGGTTTTACGAGGAAGATTTCAAGGAAAGCCACGACGAGAAAATTTTTCGGCGGGAACTTCTCCGGCTGGAACACTCGTTTCAGGCCGCGCAGGCGCAGGGCGCAGAAGAGATTTACTGCTTCCTGCACTATCCGCCCATCTTCACGAGCTTTCGCTGCGGGGAGATCATTGACCTGATGCATCGGTATCAGGTTGAGCAGTGCATCTATGGACATTTACACTCGGACAGCCTGCGCTATGCGGTGACGGGCGTCCACGAAGGCATCAATTTTCGTCTGGTTTCCGGAGATTATATTGATTTTATGCCTGTACTGCTAAAAAAATAGAAAAAATTGTAGCCAAAAAGCCAACTATCTGATAAAATAGATTGGACATATATTTAGGAGGAGTCATTCAATATGGAACTCAAGAATACCGAAAAGCTGGAGCACAGCCAGGTAAAGCTGACTGTTGCAGTATCTGCTGAAGAATTAGATAAGGCAAAGGAAGCTGCTTACAAGAAGAACAAGAATCAGTTTCAGATTCCGGGCTTCCGTAAGGGCAAGGCAACTCGTAAGGTTATCGAGCGCCTGTACGGCAAGGATTTCTTTGTAAACGACGCAATCAACAACCTGTACCCGGAGATGTATCCGCAGGCTCTCGAGGCTGCTGGCATCGAGCCGGTTGGCCAGGGCGATGTGAAGATTGACGAGTCTCTGGAGAACTTTGACAACGGCTTTGACTTTATCTTCACTGTACCGGTTTACCCGGAAGTTTCCGTTGGCGAGTACAAGGGCATCGAGGCAGAGCGCGCTGACGACACCGTATCTGAGGATGACGTAAACGCTGAGCTGAACCGTCTGGCAGAGCGTGACGCAAGCACCGAGACTGCTGAGCGTCCGGCACAGAACGGTGACACCGTAGTTATCGACTTCGAGGGCTTTGTTGATGATAAGGCATTTGAAGGCGGCAAGGGCGAGGACTACAGCCTGAAGCTGGGTTCCGGCACCTTTATCCCGGGCTTCGAGGATCAGCTGGTTGGCAAGTCTGCTGGCGAGTCCTGCGATGTAAACGTTACCTTCCCGGAAGAGTATCAGGCTGCTGAGCTGGCAGGCAAGCCGGCTGTATTCAAGTGCACCGTGAAGTCTGTTCAGGAGACCATCCTGCCGGAAATCGACGATGAGTTTGCAAAGGACGTTTCCGAGTTCGAGACGCTGGAAGAGCTGAAGAAGGACACCGAGAAGAAGATCGCAGAGTCCAAGAAGAACGCTGCTGACCGTGACTTCGAGGAGAAGATTCTGGATAAGGTTCTGGAGACTCTGGAAGCTGACATTCCGGAAGCTATGTTCGAGGCACAGCTGGACAACGTAATGCAGGACTACGGCTACCGCATCCAGTCCCAGGGCATCTCTCTGCAGGACTACGTAAAGCAGATGGGTATGGATATGGCATCCTTCCGCAACATCTTCCGCGATCAGGCTGAGCGTCAGGTAAAGGTTCAGCTGGCTCTGAAGAAGATCTCTGAGCTGGAGAGCATCGAGCCGTCTGAGGACGAGATCGAGGCTGAGTACAAGAGACTGGCAGAGGCTTATGGTCTGGAAGAGGATAAGGTCAAGAACTTTGTTCCGGTTGATTCCGTAAAGTCTGACCTGACCACCCAGAAGACCCTCGACATGCTGAAGGAGAGCGCTGTAGCAGTAGCTCCGGCAGCTGACGCAGAGTAAGAGTTATTCAAAACCCCCTCCGGCGTTACATACCCCCGAAAGGGAAGGAGGAATATTTTATGAGTTTAGTCCCTTATGTAGTAGAGCAGACCAATCGCGGTGAACGCTCTTATGACATTTTTTCCCGACTGCTCAACGACCGCATCATTATGCTTTCCGAAGATGTCAATGATACGACCGCTTCGCTCATCGTAGCGCAGCTGCTGTATCTGGAGGCACAGGATCCGGATAAGGACATTCAGTTCTATATCAACTCTCCTGGCGGCTCCATCACATCCGGTATGGCGATCTATGATACCATGCAGTACATCAAGTGCGATGTATCCACAATTTGCATCGGCATGGCGGCGTCTATGGGCGCATTTCTGCTGTCTTCCGGCACCAAGGGCAAGCGTTTTGCTCTGCCGAACAGCGAGATTATGATCCATCAGCCGCTGATTGGCGGAAATGGTCTGTCGGGTCAAGCGACTGACATCAAGATCCACACGGATCATCTGGTTCGCACCAGAAACAAGCTGAACGAAATCCTTGCAAAGAATACGGGCAAATCCATTGAGGAAATTGCGCGTGATACCGAGCGTGATAATTTCATGTATGCGGAACAGGCAAAGGAATACGGCCTGATTGACGAGGTTATGGTTCACAGATAAAAAGAACGCGATCACCGGAATGGCTGGAACGTGCAGTCGTTCCGGTGATTCGACATTGTAATCCCTACCGAAAGACAGGGATTGGAAAATCGAGGTGTATTATGGCACGAAACGACGATAAGCATGAAATTCGCTGCTCGTTTTGCGGAAAGCCCCAGTCCAGTGTGCACAAACTGATTGCAGGACCAAATGTGTATATCTGCAATGAATGCATCGAGATCTGCCAGAGTATCTTGGATGAAGAATTCGGATATGAGGAAGATACGCCGACGGCTTCCGTTATGAAGGCTGCAGCGGGTCCGGAGAAGCTTCCGACACCGCGTGAGCTGAAAGAAACGCTCGATCAGTATGTCATCGGACAGGATCGCGCGAAGGTTGCGCTGAGTGTTGCGGTATATAATCACTACAAGCGTATTTTCAAGGGCTCGGATGACGGCGTAGAGCTGCAGAAGAGCAATATTCTCCTCGTCGGCCCGTCCGGCTCCGGCAAAACGCTGCTGGCGCAGACCTTGGCAAAGACGCTGGAAGTTCCGTTTGCGATTGCAGATGCAACCACATTGACAGAAGCAGGCTATGTCGGCGAAGATGTAGAAAACATCCTGCTGCGCCTGATTCAGGCTGCTGATTTTGATGTGGAGCGCGCACAGCGCGGCATCATCTATGTCGATGAAATTGACAAAATCGCACGCAAGAGCGAAAATGCCTCCATTACGCGTGATGTAAGCGGCGAGGGCGTTCAGCAGGCACTGCTGAAGATGCTCGAAGGCACCGTGGCCAATGTTCCGCCGCAGGGCGGCCGCAAGCATCCGCATCAGGAGTTTATTCAGATTGATACCACCAATATCCTGTTCATCTGCGGCGGCGCGTTCAACGGTCTGGAAAAGATTGTTGAAAACCGCACGACCAAGAGCAGCATGGGATTTGGCGCGCAGATCAAATCTAATACAGAAAAAGACATCGGCACGATTCTCCGCGATTTGGAGCCGCACGATCTGATGAAGTTCGGACTGATTCCGGAGCTGATTGGCCGTCTGCCGGCGCTGGTATCGCTGGATTCTCTGGACAGAGAAGCGCTGATTCGCATTCTCAAGGAGCCGAAGAATGCGCTAGTGAAGCAGTACGAGAAGCTGTTTGATATGGACGGCGTCAAGCTGACCTTTGACGATGCCGCTTTGGAGCGCGTGGCAGACATTGCGCTGGAGCGTCAGACGGGTGCCCGCGGTCTGCGCGGCGTCATGGAAGACGCGATGACGGATATTATGTTTGCCATCCCGTCGGATGACAACATTCAGTCCGTGCGCATCACCAAGGATGTCATCGACAAAAAGGGAAAGCCGGAAATCACGCTGAAGCCGCAGAAAACTGCTTGACAGGAGAGGTGAGAGCGCGTGAACGAATTTACTGAAAATCCATATATCATTCGCAGTCTGTACATCCTTCCGGATGAAGAGCCGGTTGTGAAATATCTCAACGGTACGGAAGCACAGATGGAGGAACTGGTACACGGCAAAATCGCTTCGGCAGGCATTGAGGAAGGCGTTTGCGTCATTCACAATGCGCTGAGCGAGCTGCTCAAGATGACGGAGAACCGCGTCATTGACGGAACCCAGTTTTACGGCCCGATGATTGTGGTGTCTTTTGACAATGTCGGAAACATCATTTCTCTGACCGAGGATGATGCGGAATACTTTGCAGAACAATTTGCTTTGAAAAAGTAAAGCTTTGCATGTTACAGCCTACAGACCTGCTTTTGGTGTCTGTAGGCTGTTTTTGTGCGGCAATTCCTTCCGAAATAGTATAATATGAGAAAATACACTAGATTGCACGGAAAAGCGCACAAAACCATTGGCATATTTAGGGATTTTCGCCATGTATCAGATTTCTCTGAGACTTGAAAAGCACAATAAAATACTATATAATTTTAAGAAGTATGAAATATTGAAGTACAGTTCGTTCATTTGACAAGCAGGGACTCCAAATGAAGGCTGTACGCAGCGCTGGGAATTCTATCCCGCCGCGCTGCCGGGAGGAGGTAAGATCAAATGTCCCAGATTGAAGAAGTGGTACATGATACCTGTGAGGAATCCGAAGTGCTGCCAGTGCTGCCGCTGCGCGGATTGGTGGCGTTTCCGGAAATGCTGATTCATTTTGATGTCGGCCGTTTGATTTCCATGAAGGCGCTGGAGCAGTCCATGCAAGACAATCAGCGTCTGTTTCTGACAGCACAGCGTGATATTCGCACGGACGCACCGACAACAGATGATTTGTTTGTCGTAGGCACTGTGTGCACCGTCAAGCAGATTTTGCGTTTGCCGGGCGATAACATCCGCGTATTGGTGGAAGGCTCGTACCGCGCCGGTGTCGAACAGTTCTCCAAAGAGGACGATGGCTGCATGCGTGCTCGCGTCTTTCGCATGGAGACCGAGCCGGGGCGCGTGTCGGAGCGCCGCAAGGAAGCACTGGTTCGCGCCTTGCAGGACAGATTTGAAGAATATGCAGGACTTGCATCCCAGATCACCAATGACGTTGTCATGACGGTGCTGGACGGCGGAGAACCGGGCTATCTGGCGGATTATGTCGCACAAAATACACCGCTGGCATATGAAACCAAACAGGAGCTGCTTGAAGAACTGCATGATGTGCGCCGCTTGGAACGCGTTGTTCGCGTGCTCGGTCATGAGATTGAAATTCTTCAGATTGAGAACTCCATTCAAGATAAATTAAAAGAACAGATTGACAAGAACCAGAAGGAATACTACCTGCGTGAGCAGCTCAAGATTATTCAGACCGAGCTGGGAGATCAGGATCTGGGAGAAGAAGTCGAGGAATACCGCGAAAAAATTAGAAGAAAGACTTGAGGATTTATCTGACCGTCTGGAAAAATCTCTTGGTGGGAAAAATCCAAAGGAGCCGGAAGCACCAAAGGGACCGTCTTCGGAAGAACTTCACCCTGTGCTATGTAAGCGGAAAGCTTGTTATCTGATGAATTCTGGAGTCTGAAAAATGTGATATCTCCCGGAACGATATCCCCTTCAAGTGTACCATTAGTAACTTCTTCAGGAAGTGAACGTGCCATAATCATCTGGTTTCTCATCTCGCAGAATGACAATTTGCTTGATGCAGTGTTGCGCCAATAAACCCGATGTCTCCTTTCGTGCCATAAATCATCGTTGCTGCAAAATATTCAACATCATTGGACTTCAGCTTCAATGCCAAATGTCTGTCGTACTTCATAAGTTCATCTACGGTACCTAACCAATAACCCTCTTCATAAATTCTTCCGAGAGTGGGATATCTCTCCAAAGAGAAATCGATATAGTCATCAAGCACCGAGTCATATCCTTCGCTGACGCTCTCATATGTAAGGGCTCCGTAATTAAACGAAAGGCCTGCCGCATTGTATTTCCCATTATGCATTTCAATTATAAAGGTCCTCATGCTATTACACTCCAAGCGCATTTGATCAATATAACTTTGTATCTGTGGGCTTGCCTTCATTCTGTAATAGAACGATTCCGCATGTCTTTGCTCTACATACTCCTCATATTTCTCGAATATAATATCCGGATGAGTTCCTATATGGACGGCGTATGCTGTAAAAATAAAGAATACGACATAACCTGCAATTCTTAACGGTCCCGTTTCCTTACAAAGTCTAACAAAGTCTGTAAAAATGCCGAAAAACTCTTTGAATGAAAACAAGACACGGCTTTCTTTTTTATCATTCTGAGTAGTAGGGATGTCCTCTTCCCAATCCTGTTCATTTGCCATGGCTTGTATTCCTCCATTCTTTAATCATTAATTTTCTGTCTTGCGAGATTCATCAAATCACCAAAGATCTTGTTCTCATTCATCTTGTCGGCATTGCTCATGGACGCAAACGGCTTTTCATTCTCATATCCGAAAAGCTCGTTGATTCTGTTCATCTGTGCAGCCGCTGCGGTCTTGTTCTCGAATCCCGTAACCTGTGTCTCCACAAGTCCTGAATGCTCGCTCTTCACGCACTCAACGACATATTCGTTGTCTGCCGCGTCAACCATATAAATCTTCTGACCGTCCTGCTTGTATTCCTCAGGAATCTTGGAGAGCATCTGCGCTTCGTTCAAAAAAGTTGTCTTTTTAAATTTAAGCCTCTTTGCTACAGGCTTTGCATTTTCGTACATAGTATTCTTTTTTTGTTTTGGATGATTCTGACCATTAATACCTGAGTGTGCCAAAATCTCTTTGCTTTTATTTTTCTCATCAGCCGCATCTGCGAACTGTTTCTTGATTTGTCCTTCCTCGTCAAACTGTGCCGCCTTTTCTATGCCGTTCTTTTCTTCAGCCTTAGAAGTGTAGCCCTTGGCTTGTGCATCAATCCTTTCCTTATATTCCTTGGAAGGCTCGTTCTGTGGGTTGTAGTCCAAAGTTGTCGCATTCGCGTCGGGTTTGTCGTAAAGTTTACGTTTTGGCTCAGGCTTTAAGTTGTCAGCATAACTCTTGACAGCCTTTTCAGTATCCTTGTAGAACTTCTCGTTGTTTTTCTTGTTGTCAGCTACCACACCGCCTCCTACTTTTGCATCAAAAGAATTGGCGCTTTCCTTGATAAACTGCTGAACAGCTCCTACGTTGAAACTTAATCCATTCATTATTTTTATAGTTTTTATATACTATAAATATATCAACTTAAAAGAAAAAACATCTAAAAAAACGTTAAATTGAAGCGACATAACTATTTATTGTTAAATAACATTAAAAATGAACGGCGAGGAAATACTCTCAATAATAACAGAGGAAATCAAAAAGTCGGAAATCATCGACTTCGTTAGGAAAGACAAAGACTTTGAAAAGAAAGTCAAGGAAATCATATCAAACACTCTGACGGATTTCTTCAAGGCATTGTATCAGCATAACGCTTTATTTAAAAATTTGGTAAAATAGAAATGGAACAGGAAACTACATTTTATAGATTTTTGTCTGAGATAAGGGCGTTTTTGTCTAAATTGGTCAAGAGCCCGATGAAGGCGGATGTCAACAAATATCTTAAGGACAGAAATTTCAACAAGACGAAAACAATCAATGTTTTGATGAAACGCGACGTGTTGGAACGTCATGAAAAAATACTGGACAGCACGAACTCCGATGAAAAGGAACCTAAATATACGGTAAAATATAAAGTCCGCAAAAAAGATTTTGAAGATAGGATTTATAAGATATACATCCAATATTTTGAAAAGAACCTTCCTGAAAAGAAAGAGGAAATTAAGGAATGTGACGGTGATGCTGCAGGTGCCACCTCTGCTGACGTATGTAATATGAGCGCTCCGATATTACCATTGGGACAATTGCAGCGCCGTACCGTCGGAGGTGCCCCAAAGAAAAAGAAAAACAGTCCGTCGGATATTTTAGGAAAAACAATCACGGCTGAATCGGCAAACAGGAAGGCAAGAATTTGCTATATCACTGAGGAACAATTGGAGATGCTTGTTGGAGAGACTATTAATCAAATATAGCATCATATGTTCTAAAAATTGTGCCGTTTTTTAGCACAATTTCTTTCGTAATATGCTCAGGGCCTAATTTTTCGTAAGCTTTCATTATCCTGTCAAATCTTGGATCGAAATCGGAATTTTCTTTTAATTTTTCCTCATGTTGCAGCAAATGTTTTTCCATAGGTTCTTCATTGTTAAAACTTTTTAAATTCTTTTCCATATAAAGCCTTTTCCATAAATATAAAAAACAGGAAACAATATTCAACAAGTTTCCTGTTTTTTTCTATTCCATTATTTTCAGCCATTCCTTAATTGCGGTGGTACTGATCCCCTCCGTTCTCGGAAGATAAACCACATCAACATCGTACAGGTCTTTCAGAAAATCAAATTTTCCTTTCCAATCGTCTCCAATGGCAAATGTGTCAACATCAAATTCGTCAATGTATTTTTCCCTGTCGTGGAAATTTCTGCCGACAACGACTTTATCGACGCATTTCAAGGATTCAAGTACCGTTTTTCTCTCAGCATAATTGAAAAATGGCCTTTGCCCTTTGGATTCCTCTATGTATTCGTCCGTGGACAATACTACGACAAGCCTGTCTCCCAACGCCCTTGCCCTTTCAAGCAGCCTGACATGGCCATAATGGAAAATGTCATATGTTCCATATGTCATTACCGTCCTCATTGGTTTTCCTCCGTTAATTTTTTAAGGTATTTGCCATATTCGCTTTTCCCCAAATTCTCAGCCGCCTCA
>OQVL01000577.1_pt1 | contig 19932 bp, 16 predicted proteins | sample 1691501 | NCBI WGS metagenome assembly OQVL01 (sample SAMN03418253, study PRJEB22391) | human gut metagenome | biome: human-gut; feature: organic feature; material: feces | host: Homo sapiens | place: Tanzania | collected 2013-01 | reverse complement strand
ATTAAACGAAACAAAAACATATACATTAACAAGTCTTTAAACAAACCCTCATTTACTTCTAAAGCCATCCTTCATATCCTCCTACTAAACTTACTTAGAAGCTTTCTTTCCCTCACGCTCTGCTACCAGTTCTTCTACAAGATCTGTTATATCCTTAATGTCATCACTAAACAGCTCATCCTCACCGATTTCTACGCCTACTGCTGGTTTAAACTTCTTTAACTCTAAATCATAATCAAACATGATATATCCTCACTTTCAAAACATTGTTGCTGCAAGTTCCTTTATCTCTCCTACTAAATACAGGGAGCCAAGACATAAAAGATTCTCTTCTTTTTCATCTCCTCTATCTCGTAAAGCTGCCTTAAATGCCTCACCGGCACTCTCAAATTCGCATATCGGACATCCTGCCGCTTCTTCAAAGCACTGTCTGACCGCAGCAGTATCCGCTCCTCTTGCACTGTCTATCTTTGTAATGTATATTCTCTTCCACGGAATCTTTCCAAGTATACGAATCATCTTGCCATCGGCATCGAAAGAATACAGGCTGGCCGGAATAGCTGTGCCATCCGCAAACGTCTTACCCTCCACAAAGCGATCACTCAAATACAGCGTAATATTCTTCGCCAACTTATGCCCGTCGTTAATGAAGTAGTAGGTGCCTTCATACTCCACCAACTGATAGGCGTTCAAGCGGGCACCATCGACATAGAAATAATCCCCCACCGGGCCATCCAATATGACAAGTTCAAAGGAATACGGTATATTTTTGCTGATAGCCCAGTTGTGCGCATAGCTCCCTTCGGTAACGACCATCTCGATCTGCGTATGAGAAAATGCATAATCGCTGATATGTGTAACACTTTCAGGAACGCTTATAGTCAGTTTGCCAGTCATATACCCGAAGGCAATGGCGCTGATTCTTGTAACATGCTCAGGCAACTGAATTGTGTCAAAACTGGTATACTCAAATGCATAAATACCAATGGATTCCAGTTTGCTGTCAGCGGCAAATTCAATCTCTGTAGCAGGTAAGCTATGGAAAGCATAATTACCGATGGTAGTAATATCTTTAGCAACAGAAATCGTCTTTACGCTCTTTCTGAACTCTCTCCACGGTACCGTTCCGTAGCCCGGGAAATCAAACATGGCTCCTTCGCCATCCAAGACCAGCTTGCCGTCCTTATAGAGGATGAAGTTGATCTTGTCACCAGCGCTGCCCGCTGTAATGACATCGGCAGTATCGCAGCTTACATAGAGTCCCTTTTCGAAGCGGCATTCCTCACCATTGATGGTATAGACACCGTCATAGGCATAGCCATCCGCGTCGAAGTAGGTCGCAATTTCGCTGGCGATCTTGACCGCTCCCGTAACGAACTTGCCGCCTGCGAAGTACATGTCCTTACCGGTTTCACTATCCGTTGCCCAGCCGCTATACATCTCCCCGGCGGCCGTTGTCTCGTACGGGCAAACCGAGCAAGTCAGGGTATCCGTAGTGCGGTCATACACATAAGTGTGCTCATCGTTGTCGCAGTAGTGCACACCCTTCTGATACGTATCCAGCACGGTCCGGTTCCCGTTCGTATCGATGTTATATGCAGTGACAACGATTTCATTCTTATTCGCCGTCACATCCACATACACACTCTCGAAGTCGAGCGTAGCGATATCGAAATGGAAATCCTTGTTGTCCACGATGGAATAAGACTTGCCGCCGGTAGAACCACAAATGTAGTATACGGTGCCGCTCTCATCGACCTGCCCGCCCTTCATCGCCTTGGTACGGGCATAGCTGTGGTCGTTACCGGCGAAGTAGAAGTCGATACCTGCCGCATCGCAGGCTGTGGGGAGGTATTCGATGTAATTCTCACCGCCACCGGTGGGATTGGTGTAGTAGGCTGGAACGTGCGTCACGACGATTTTCCACTTGCAATCGGTTTTTGCTGCATCCTCCACCAGCCACTGCGCAAACTCCTGCAGCTTGTCCTTTTCAGAGGTATGGTTCAGCACCGCGATATACACATCGCCTCGCTCCACGGAGTACCATGGTGCAGGCACGCCAAACACGGTCTTGGCCGCAATGGAGTTGTTGCCGTCATCATCCGCCTCATGGTTACCGATCACATGGAGAATATCCGTATTGCGGATACCGTCCACGGCGAACAGCCCCAGCGCATCATTCCACTGGTTGTAATAGCGGACGTTGTCCACAGCGTCGCCCAGCTGGATACCGAAGTCATACGCGCCGTTCAGCTTGGCAGCGATACGACCCATACCTTCCAGAGCAGCTTCCTCCTGAATATCCGCCAGCAGGAAGAAATTCGTCTCCTTCGCGACAGCGGGAACGGTAAAACTGTCGACCTCAGACCACTTGGAACCGTCGCCCACACGGAAGTAGTAGGTCTTGCCGTCTTCCAGCCCGGTCAGCGCAACGGTGCTCACGCGATTGATCTGTTTGCTGGAGGAATAGGAGATCAGTCTGGTAGTCCCGGTCACCTGCTCCGCGCCGCTCATGTCGGCATTGACGGAAAGCTCCACCACAGCCCTATCCGCGCTGTTCGTAGGATGGCTCATCCACGTAATGGTCTTGCCGTCCTGCGCCTTCGTCAGATTAAAGCTGATATTGTAGGGTGTGCCCGCTTCATCGCCCACAGCGTCATAGCTGTACAGCATAATCTGGAAGGAGCAATTGCCCTGCGCGTCAGCCGCGCGCAGCTTCACATCGCCCTGTGTAGCCGTCAGCGTCGAAATGTCGATCTCGCCCTTATCATCGGTGGTCCCCAGCAATGCATCGTTGGCATATACACCGACACCCGCAGCGACTTTACCATCCTTGATGACAGTAACGACAGCAGTGGCCTTGCTTCCTACCACGGCGGTATCGGCCTGAATGCGGTATATAGCCTCAACGGGATAGGTCAATAGCTGGGTAGAGAAGCCTGCCGCGTACTGGTTCACATCGCTTATATCAAGTCCCTCCGTCTGCTTGCAGCCGTAAGAACCCTTAGTAACGCGCACATTGATGCTGCTGCCCTCGGTCACAGAGGTGGGGACATCCACCAGCACGGTGGCCAGCCTGTCAGCCTTGAATACGGTATGGTCAATGCCGCTGATTTCCACCGTCACGAGGCCCTTGGCCGCATTATAGTTGTATGTGCCGGTTACACCATCCGGGAAAATCACTGTAGCGGGGTAACTGCGGGTAACGGAGATATCGGCGGACAGAGCGGTGATACTGGTAAGGTCGCTGCCGGTCAGCGTCAGCTTCCACTTACTGCCCACGATGGGCGCACCGGTCACATCCAGCTTCACGGCGGGCAGCTTCGCGTCATCCGCCACCACATTGAAATAGCGCGTCTCACGGGTCACGTTGCCGTAACCGTCCTTCAGATAGAAGGTGATGGAATGCATGCCCTCACTGAAATGCATCAGCGCGGAGGTGCTTCCCAGAATATCCTTGGTATAGGTGCCGCGATAGCTTCCGTCGAAATAGAAATATGCGGACTCCACGCCGGTGGCGAAGGAGTCGGTGCTCTCGTTATCGTCATAGGTGACGAAGAAACGCAGATCGCCGGAGTTAACCGTCATGCCGTCCTCCAGCTCGGTCTTGGTTCCGTCGTCGTTTACCATCTGGATGGAGTTCACCACCGGAGCAGTAACGTCCTGATTGTTGGAGCCATAAACAACGCACAGGTTATCCAGCAGGATCCGGCCCTTCAGCTCGCTTTTGTCCAGCTTCACGCCATCGGTGGTATACCAGCCGATACCGCTAGTCGTGACCATGGCACGGAACAGCATACCGCTGTTAGCGCGGATCAATGCTCCGGCATACTGAGTCAGATCGGCCTCCAGATACTGCCAGCCGGTTTTCAGACCCTCGCCACTTGCTGCGCTTCCGTTACTGAAGTTGATATATGCGTTGGTCCAGCTTGCTCCACCGTTGGTGCTGGTGGCGATCTGCGCGCGCAGCCAGGGAACCGGCACGCCCTCGGGAATATAGACCCAAACGCCCAGTGCAGTGGGCGTACCATCAACAGAGAGATTATCGCCCAGGCCCAAGCAAGCGCCGTCTGTGCCAGTCAAGCCTGTCCAATCGTATTCCAGCTTGACCGCCTTATGTCCGAAGCGGACGATGTCGGCATACTCTTCATCTGTGTCGGACACTACAGACCCCTTGACCACACCGCCGCGGCCACTATAGTGATAGGTTGCCACTGCATTGGATGCCATGCCGCCGAAGCTCTCCACCGTCGTACCGATAGTAGAGTAATCCCACGGATCGTCGTCGCCGCCGTCAATGATCATGGTCGGAGCCATGCCGATGTTCAGGGTAACGGAGGCTGTCAAGTCACCGAACTTGGCGGTGACAACCGGGCTGCCGGAGTACTTCACGTTGTCCGTGACCGTAAACAGGTTGTTGGCAAATGTACCGGCGCTCTCGTCGGAGATGCTCCAATCAATATCGCCATTCTTCAGATGGACAGTCTCCGTCTGATAGGTCGCCTTGAAGCCCAAATCGCTGACATCCTTATAGTTCAGGCCCAGCTCCGTGGATGCAAAGGCCAGCTTGTCCGGGTTCTGAATATGGATCACAGCGGAGCCGACGACCTTTTCGCCGCTGACCATGTTCACCGTCACATCGCCGGTCTTACCGGAGGAGGTGAAGACGGCAGTGGCGGTCTTGCCGCTAACCGTCGTTTCAGATACCGTGCCCATGGAATCATCCGACACCGTGAAGGCAACGCCTGCAGGCAGAGCGGCGGCCGGTGCGCCGGAGTAATCCATGGCGCTGGCGGTCAGTTCAATAGTAGAGTTGGGCGTATAATACTCAGCGTTCGGCGTAATGGCCGCATGATCAAATTCGCCGGAAGCTGCTACAGTGGACACGACAAGAATAGAACCGGAAATAACGCGCTCACCGCCGCCTGCGGGCGTGTTGCGCATGGTCAGGTCGCTCTCACCTTCACGCTGGGAGATGTAGGTAGAGGAGCCGCCCTCATCCAACTGAATAGCGGCCACGCAGCCCAGCGCCACCATCATATTGGCCTCCTCCGCCGCGGTGTAGCCCACGGAACGGGGTGCCATAGTGCCGTCGGCCTGGAACAAAACGACCGTACCGTCCTCCTTCACGCCCACGCAGGTACGGGGATAGTAACCGCCGTTACCGGACTGGGAAATGACGACCTTTCCGTCCCAAACCATGGCGACCAGCGCGTCCACGGCCTCAAGGATCTTTACCTCCTTGCCCTGCTTGGCGCTCTGGCTGGCCTCGGCCTGTGCCAGAGTGGTTCCCTCCTTGAACACGTTGACAGAGCCATCGTCAAAGGCTGCTACATATGCGCGGCTGGAATTGTCGTGATGCACCACGCCGTTCATCACCAGATAGCCAGAGGGCTCACCGGTGTTGATGTTGAACCAGGAGGCGTTGACACCGCCCACTACGTTCAGGCCGGTCTTCTGCTCATAGAGGTGTGCCTGCGCAGTCGTGGTTTTCAGCGTCCAGCCCAGCTCCTTGGGATTGCGGTTGCCGTAGCCGGTCACAATCTTGGCGCGGCCATTGGAAGGGTTGACCTCCATGACGTTGGCCACAGTCTGGGAGTTGCCAGCCGTATTGTTGGTGATGATGACCCGCTCGGACACATCGGGTGCGATGGCATACTGCTTCACCGATGTGACATGATAGCCGGTACCGGTGATGCTGCTGCCCTTGGTCAAACCGCCTACGGCAGCTGCCAGCAAAAGCTCATCCTCGGCCATCTGCTCCTCCTCGGGAACGACAGCGGGGTCTCCCTCGGGAACGACAGCGGGGTCTTCCTCAGCAGAATTCCCTAAGGGTTGCTGCACTTTCTCATTTTCACTCGTGGGAGATTCCTCATTTTCGCTGCCCAAGGCATCCCCCGCGCCTTGGGTATCCTCTGTGGACACGGTCATCCCCGTATCCTGCGCATTCGCATCGATGTTTTCTGTGGCAAAGACTGTGCCCGGCAAAACGCTGAGCAGCATCATCACGCACATAAACAGCGATATCATGCGCTTTGTGAAGGAACGCTTCATTTTGTCTCTCCTTTTTTTGTATTTTATATATCACCTGAGGGTGTTATATACAATCTACTACGTTTTTGGTAATCGCAACCGTCCCGTCCGGCATTTCTCTTACGTAATCCGTATAAGGATGCTCTAAATCGACCACTTCCGTATAATGATGGCCTATCTTCTGCTCTTCTGGCAAATCTGCTCGCCAATCCCCATATTTTTGCGTAAGGTAGGCATCGTACTGAGCAGGGATCCGTACCTTCATGCCCTCAAAGGTCGCCCAGATGCCGTCTCCATACTGTTCTGCTGCCGCATACTCCAGTTTTCCCTGCCAGTTGCCATGGTTACAGATAAGCTTTGATCCATCTACGGGATACGATGCAATTAGTCTGTCATACTTCTCCATCGTCCGTTGGGTGCGTTTGTGCATTCCCAGCAACCGCTCTGCGCCAAAAAACAGCTTGGCCTTTCTACTACACGGTAAGCGAAATGCACACGCCGCTTCCAGCTTATATATCTTTTTCAAAGCTTCTAAGCGAAGCGCTGCAATTCGCCTCTCCGGATATCCGTCCAAAGGGAATACATCTACGTACACACCATGGTGTATCGCCAGCCCTGCCGCGCTTTTTTCGATAAATGTCGTCCGCGAATCTCTGATTTTACTGAACACCTGCGGAAAGCCTGGATCAGTGCGGTAATTCTGCAAAAAGTAATTGTCTGGAAGGAGTCTTTTCGCCTCTCGGACAAATATCTCATAATCCGGCCGCAGCAACCCGATATCCAGATCATCGTCCCACGGAATAAACCCGCTATACTTTACCGCGCCTAACGCGCTGCCGCAGACGAGATAATACTTGATATGCAACTCCCTACATATATCATCCACCGTTTGGAGCATCTTCAATTCTACTTGTTGTAAGCTGTGCATGCGGATCCCTCTCCGTGCCCCTACCACAGTCCCCTATTCCCAAAAGAATTTATACGGAAATGTGTCAAGAGCGTTTGATTTTGGGCAACTAACGAAAAAGTACGCAAAGAAAAACGCAATCATTACATAGCGCGAAAGGCGCACCACCTGCGCGTACCTTGGCCTGCTCTGCGCTGCAATCTTGGGGATTAGCAACGGTGTAAACAGCAAAAAATAATAGTTCATACGCATTGCCAGAGTATGCAGCGGGGCAAACATCTGGAGCGCCACGGACAACAGCAGGATATTCCGCATACCCCGCGTCGTATCATCCATCCGCGTCTCATCCGCTACAGCAAAGGAATACACGCTCAGCAGAATCAGCAGAATCAGCGTACCATACGCACCTGTTTCGTTTATCGTGCTCTGGTAATAATCCTCAATGAAAAGTGTCAGGAAGGTAAATATCTGTTTATTATAAACAAACACCGCCACAAGACACGGAATCACAACATACAGCCATTTTTTTGTGATTTTCGCATGGTACAGCGGATATATTACAAGGAGGATAAATGCGCTTCGGTGAAACAATGTTGCCGCCGCTACCATAATTAAAAAGGGCAGGAACTTGTGCCCTTTTGCGCATTGGAAGGCCAGCATTCCCAGCGCCATGGCTATGGACTGCCGCAGTCCGGAAAACAGCATGATAAATGTGGACATGCAGATAAACAGGGCAATCGTCCACACAGGATCTTCGATCTCGTCCTTATACACACGAGCAATCGGGCAAATTGTCAGTAGCGCACAAGCAGCCAAAAACCACTGGAAGTTATCGGTAAAGCTGGCGACAGCTTTATTCAGGGCAATAAAGCCCCACTCTGTTGAAAAGCTTCCGAATTCATTCCATTCGATCCCACCATATAGATTAAAATAATATCGATAGTTCGACAAGTCTCTGCCTATCTCCGGAGCTCGCAACGCCAGCAGTGCAAACAGGAGTATGAAAAAAAACTTGATTGTGGCTTTTGCTCGCTCATGCTGTGTCTGTCCTTTGAATCGGATATGATAGGAAAACAGCGGAGGCAGAACAAGCATCCAATATGGAAGCATAGTATAAGCTTCTCCTTTATATTTTTTGCAATGCGTAAAACAGTCTTCGAAGCATTGGGCGGACAAATCCGTAACAGCACAGCGTGCTGATCGACATTCTCTCTTTCCAATTGAAACTGTCTATCGGCATACTGAGTACTCTCTTCACAACGCGCCGATTTCCATATTTTGCGTTGTATTTCGCATAATCACATAAAAATCGGTCATGTTTTGTCGTAATAGCTTTGAGTTCTGGAATCAGGTACACGCTCATCGCTTCGCAGTCCTCGTGAAATATATTCTGACCTCGTTGTGTCAGTTGTCCGCTATGTATGCGATTTTTAACGCACACATCAGGAATGCAAAGCAAAGAAAAACCGCTCATGAATATCTTGTCCCACATGAAGCCATCCTGATTAAACCGAAGCCGCTCATCGAACCGCCCGCAAACAGTGAATGCCGTTTTGGGAATAAGCAACGCGCACCCGTTAAAAGATCCGTTTTTCAGCAAGTGGTGCAGCACCGTGTTCCACGGCAGCACCTCGCCACAGGGAAGCGCCCTCACACGCCTTCGCCTTTGTATCGGCTCAGAATTCTTGTTAATAAACTCCGCCTTACACAAAACAAGTGTATTCTTCTCCTCCAGCCCCCGCAAAGCATCGATCTGCACCTCGATCTTATCCGGTGTGTACACATCGTCATGAGAAAGCCAGGAAAAGTACTCCCCCTTCATTTCCTTGATTCCCAAGTTCAACGCCGAGGAAACTCCTCCGTTTTCTTTTCTGAAATATCTGATCTGCTCTCCATACGACAAAGCTATCTGCTCTGTATCATCTGTTGATCCATCGTTCACAACGATCACTTCCACGCGCTCATAGGTCTGCGCCAAAGCACTGTCGATAGCCTCCCGCATATAGTTGCTTCCGTTGTAGACCGGTATTACGATGGAAACCAGCGGTTGAAACTCGTTCATATTCCCTTTTTTCAAACAACGCATCAGATGCAGCTATCCATTCTATCGATCATTTTGTATACACCTTCAACATCTCGCGGTTAACTTCACCGACAGAAAACCTTTCCGCGCTCCGGCTTCCCGCCTGCCCCATTTCTTCTCTTAACTGGCGATTTGTACGCAGACACTGAATAGCGCTCAGCAAATCACAGGCGTTGTGAGTGCTACACAGAACTCCGGTTAAAGTATTCACCAAATCCGTATTCCCTCTGATTCTGTTACAAACTACCGGAAGTCCCGATGCCATGGCCTCCATAATTGAAACATTCAATCCTTCTCTCAATGAAGGGAGGACATATACATCCGCTGTCTTATATAGCTCCGCCACATCTCGGCGATAACCCAGTAAATGCACTCTGTCCACAACGCCCAACTGTTCCGCGAGTGCCGTCAAGTACTCTGCCAACGCCCCATTGCCCGCAATTGCATAGTGAATGCTCGGATCGTTCAGTTCTGCTAATGTTCGGATCACGATCTGATGGTTCTTGTTTTCGTTCAATTCCCCCACTGACAACAGCAAAAACGCATCCTCAGGGATCCCCAGCTCCTTTCTCTTCGCCGGGCGGTCGACCACCGTATTTCTGAACTTATCCACATCAATACCCACGCCGGGGACATACACCACCTGTCTGGCCTTCATTTTTCTTTTCGCCAGCGCGTAGTCCTCCCGGTTGATGGTAATCAGTGTATCTGTAAAATGCGCGCAGAGCTTCTCTATCGGGTAATAGAGAAGCCAACTCTTCAGCGGCGCCCCCTTGTAAAAGTGAAAGCCGTGCGCAGTATAAAATACCCGCACTCCCTCTTTGCGCAGGTCTTTGCAGGCAAGTCTCGTACACGCCGCTGCTATTGGTGTATGACAATGGACGATACCATAACCGTTTTCACGGATCAATCGACGTATCTGACCTACAGCCCTCGCATTACCCGCTGCAAATGGCGTACGCACACAGTCGATGCGGTGTATCCCGCACCCCCAGTCACGATAGCAGTCGGGCACCTGCGAGTCGCTTTCGTTGCAGGCGATATCCACGGTGTGGCCTTTATCCAGCAGTTCCCTAATAATACTGCCGAAAAACGTCATTGTCAGCCCCACAGTTGTTACATAAAGAATCTTCAACTCTTTTTCACTGCCGGTACACCCATATATGTACCACTCTCCGTAATGTCATCCACAACAACGGCACCTGCACCAATCATGCATCCGCCGCAGATACTGACGTTATTACTCACAGTCGCTCCTGCTCCTATCCATGTCGCATCGCCAACTTTTACTGTTCCGCTCAGGTGACTTCCAACGGCTATATGCACGAAGTCTCCGATTACGCAATCGTGGTCAACCGACGAACAGGTGTTGATGATGCATCCTCTGCCGATTTTCGCGCCCGGATTGATGACCGTCCCGGCCATAATGACCGTTCCGTCTCCAATGACCGTATTCTTGGCAATCACAGCGTTTGGATGAACAAGTATTGGAAAATGGCGATTGCTGTTCGCATCCATGAGGTTCTTTCTCACCTTTCCGTTCCCAACGGCGACGAACAAATCTCCGTCAAGTTCTGCCGCCATGCCGTCCGAACCTGTTACCCTAAACCCGGCGCACTCGGAAATAGTCAGGTCATTGTCCAAGAACACAATTTCTTTATAGCCATTTAATAGGGCAATATCGGCGACCACTTTCCCGTGTCCGGAAGCGCCGATAATGATCAATCTGTTCATTTTGGTGTCCCCCGCGACCTGCCTACCCCGACCGGAGTGTTCATAAACTCTTCCATCGTTGCTGATGTTTCACTTGAAATATTCTTCCCGCCCATCGCTACTACTACGGTTTTCATTACAATCCGGATATCCAGCCACAACGAGACATTTTCCGTATACCACACATCCAGTTCAAATCGTTTCTCCCATGATATTGCATTTCTGCCGTGTATCTGTGCGTATCCGGACAAACCCGGTTTGACATCCTGCCGATGGCGCTGTCGATCATCATACCGTTCCAGATACTCCACCAGCAGTGGCCTTGGCCCCACGACGCTCATGTCCCCCTTGAGAATATTCCAAGCCTCCGGCAGCTCGTCTAAGCTGGTGCTGCGCAGCCATTTTCCAAATTTTGTCAAGCGCTGTTCATCTGGCAGCAATTTCCCTCTGTCATCCCGCTTATCGGTCATGGTGCGGAACTTGTACAGGCAGAATATCTTCTCATCCTTTCCCGGGCGAAGCTGCTTGAAAATCACCGGACTTCCCAGCTTTACACGAACGAGGATGGCTATGATGCCATACAACCAGCAGAAAACGATCATAGCCGCCAGCGCGCAGAGAATATCCAATCCTCTTTTTATGTACCGGCAATATATCCCGTCTTTCCCCCTCTTCAACGGAAGCACTCCTTCACGATCTCGATCACTTTTTCCTGCTCCTCAGGCGTCATCTTATTATCGCTGGGCAGACATAGCCCTCTGGAAAAAATATCCATACCCGTGTCCTCGCTCTCACCCGGAATATAGGCATTGCTTCTGGCGCGCCCGCTACCATCCCGAACAACAAACGGGTTGTTCATAAAGATAGGCTGCGCGTGCATAGGCTTCCAGATAGGACGACCCTCGGCATTGTATTTTGCCAATACCTCCAAAATCTCTGTAGGGCAGCTCTTTCCGTGCTCCGGGATATAGCAGGCTTCCTTGTCGCTGCGCACCTGACGACACATAGCCTCTTCGTCTATCAGCAGGCAGCTCAGCCAGAAATTAGGTTCACTGTTTACTTCGTCGTAGGGATTCATAGTCACCGGTAAATCCCTGAGCCCCTCTCTATACCGGTCATAAATCGCCCGCTTCTGGGCGATGTGCTCCTCCAGATGAGGTATCTGTCCACGCACCACACCGGCTATCACGTTGCTCATACGGTAGTTATACCCCAACTCCTCATGCTGGTACCAAGGGGCATTTTCGCGGCTCTGTGTTGACCACTTACGGACTTTATTTGCCGCCTGATGGTCATTTGTCAGCAGCATACCTCCGCTGGAACCGGTAATGATCTTATTCCCGTTGAAGCTGATGGCATTATACGTCCCGAAGGTTCCCGTCTGGCGACCTTTGTAGACAGCGCCCAGCGATTCCGCCGCATCCTCTATGAGGACAGCGCCATACTTCCGGCATATTGCTGTCAGCTCATCCATCTTTCCCGGCGTCCCGTACAGATTGGCGCAAACTACCACCCGCACCTCCGGATACAGCTCAAATGCTTTCTCCAACGCAATGGGATCCATGTTCCACGTGTCGCGCTCCGTATCAATAAACACCGGCACACCGCCCTCATATACCACCGGGTTCACCGTCGCATCAAAGGTCATATCCGAGCAGAACACCTTATCGCCCGGACGGATTCCCGCCAGGCGCATGCACATGTGCAGCGCCGCAGTGCCGCAAGACAACGCAACCGCGTCCGCACAGCCGATTTTCTCTGCCATAACGCGTTCGACCTCATTGATATTCGCACCAACAGTGGACATCCAGTTGGTGTCAAAAGCCTCCTTCATGTAGGTCAATTCTGCACCGTGCATGGTAGGCGACGCCAGCCATATTTTCTTTTCAAACGGCTTTACACGCACACTGCTGCCAAACATCTGTATTCTCCTCGTATGCAAGCACAACGGGTATGTCCCGCTCCGGTTTATACGTCGTCACGATCTGTGCCACGCGCGCTTCAATATCCCCTGCGTTATCCTCAGCGGCGGTCTTGAGCGCCATCAGCTGCTCGAAGAACGTTTCGTAGCGGAATGGCACCGGTTTTCCGATATGGATCAGGTCGTTGGCCGTCTTTTGCAGGCCTTCCTCCGCCATCAGCTTTTCCTCGTAGAGCTTTTCTCCCGGACGCAGGCCGGTATACACGATCTTAATGTCCTCGTCCGGGCGATAACCGGACAGCCGGATCAGGTTCCGTGCCAGCGTATCAATCTTCACCGGCTCACCCATATCCAAGACGAATATCTCGCCGCCCTTGGCGTAGCTGCCCGCCTGCAGCACAAGGCTCACCGCCTCCGGAATGGTCATAAAATAGCGGATGATGTCCGGATGCGTCACGGTAACGGGGCCGCCCTCCGCGATCTGCTGCTTGAACAGCGGAACCACTGAGCCGTTGCTGCCCAGCACATTGCCAAACCGCACCGCCACAAAACGAGTGCCGCCCTTGATATCCGTATGAGCTCCCAAATGCCCCATCTCCGGCAGCAGGTCGTAGCGCTGCGTCCGGCTTATGGCGTCCATGGACTGAATAACCATCTCGCACAGCCGCTTGCTGGCGCCCATAATATTGGTGGGGTTCACTGCCTTGTCCGTGCTGATCAGGACAAAGCGCTTTGCGCCGCTGCGCAGCGCCGCATAAGCGGTCTTATATGTACCCATCACATTATTCTTAATGGCCTCGTTGGGGCTATTCTCCATCAAGGGCACATGCTTGTGCGCCGCCGCGTGATAGACGATCTCCGGACGATATTCTTCAAACACCTGCTCCATGCGGCGGCTGTCGCGCACGGAGCCGATCAGCACCGTCAGGTGCAGCTGCGGAAAGCGGCGCCGCAGCTCCTGCTCAATGGCATAGGCGTTGTTTTCGTAAATATCGAAGATCACAAGATGGCCGGGGTCGTGTCCTGCGATCTGGCGACACAGCTCACTGCCGATACTCCCGCCGCCGCCTGTGACCAGAACAGTCTTACCGGAGAGTTGCCCGAAAATCTCACTAAGATTTACCTGAATCGGCTCGCGCCCCAACAGATCCTCCACCTCCACAGGCTTCAGCTTATTGAGTGTCACTTCACCGTTGGCCAGCTGGTACAGAGCCGGAAGGCTTTTCAGCATACAGCCCGTTTTGCTGCATAGCGTCAGCAGTCTGCCGCGCTCCTGCATAGAAAGCGTGGGAATGGCAATCAGTATCTGGTCAATCTGATACTTTCTCACTGTTTCGTTGATCATTTCCCGTCCGCCCACGACGGGCACACCATCAATCGTTCTTCCCCACTTATTGGGGTCGTCGTCGATCATACAGCAGGGGATCGAGTTTGTGCTGTCGTGTCTGCGCAGCTCACGAAGAAGCGCCTGTCCCGCCGCACCTGCGCCGATGATCATAGTATTCTGTCCTGCGGTTCGCCGTCTCTTCAAACTGGCGTGTAGCAGCCGCACGAAGCGATAGGCAAATCGGATCGCCGTGACCATCACGAACTGCCCCACGGCTCCCACCAGATAGTAGGATATGGGCATGCGGCAGAAGCACAGGCTTATGAGCGCCGCGTGGCAAACGGAGGTGATCGCAGACGCGGCCAGAATACGATACAGCTCATCGAAGCTGGCAAACTCCCACAGGCTGTTATACAGCCGAAACAGGAAGAACACGACCACAAGGATCGCCGTGTATACCGGCGCAAATTTTAAAAATGCATACAGATACGCTGGAGGCACCGCGCTGTACCGCATGTCGAATCGCAGCAGCAGGGCGAAGAAGTACGCCGCATTGACCGCTACGGCATCGTACAATGCCAGACAAATGGCGACAAAGTGCCAAGGTTCCAGCCGTTCTATCTTTTTTTTACTGTTCACAGCCGCTCCTGCCACCTCCCACCGCCTCCGGATGCGTCCGGTTATCAGTTTTCTGTCGTATAGAACATATCCAGCACCAGCTGTCGGAGAGCCTCCTCGTCCGGCTGGAAGGTCACAAATGTGCCGTCCGTTCCGATGGTACCCTCCGGCGTGGTGATCCCCTGATAGGAATAATACTGGGATGTCTCCATCAGGGCAGACACATCCTTTCCGGACAGGTCGGTGACCATATACGGCTCCAGCTCCGCGTAGAGCGACGTGGCCAAGCTCTTGTCCGCCGCCAGCTGGCGCTGTGCTTTTTTCAGGAAGGCCGCCATATACGTCCGCTGACGGCGCATGCGGCTGGTGTTTTCCCCGTCGCCCACCGCCATGCGTCCGCGCAGGTAGTTGTACGCCTGCTGCCCGTCCAGCGTGATCGTCTCGCCCAGAACCAGCGAGCTGTCACTTTCGGAAAAATCGTCTTCGATGGTGACGGTCACGCCGCCCACTGCATCGTTGAGGATCGGCATGGCGTCCATATTCAGAGCGGCGTAGCCGCTGATGGGCACGCCGTACAGAAGCGTTGACACGGCGCGAACCGTGTTCTCGCAGCTGTCCTCCAGACCGGAGCCCAGCGCGTGCGCCAGCGCGATCTGCATCTGCTTGCGCTCTCCGATGGGCGTTCCGTCCGAACCGACAAAATCCACCATGCACATGGTGTCGCGGTTGATCTGAAGGAGCGAATACTCCTTCTGCTCTCTGTCCACCACCACCAGCAACAGCGTGTCCGCCTGCCCGCCAAAGTAGCTGCTGTGCTCTGTGACCTCTCCCTCGTGGTCAATACCCATCAGCAGGTAGCTGCTGACATTTTTCTTGGGAATATAGGTCTTTCCATTCAGGGAAATCGGTTTGAGTGCCATATCGGAGGAAAGCATATCCTCCACAGATTTGCCGGAGGTGCCGTCATCACGGTTATCAAGCCCGTCACGGAGCAGCGCGGACACCCCATAGATGCCGCCCACACAGACCAGCAGCGCAATAGCCAAAGCAAGGATGTTCTTTTTCCGCATCATGACTGCACTGTCTCCTCTACGGCTGCACCGGACAAAAGCTGCACGCCCAGTTGGTCTATATGTACCAGCGCCTCTTTCCCCAGCTGCTTCTCTATGATCCTGCGTCCCTCCGCCAGATCAGGCGCCCGCGAACTCACATTGTGGCAATCGCTGCCCAGCAGATGCGCCCGCCCTGTTTGGAACATATCCAGATACCTTTTGCGTCCCCAGAAAGGCCGCAGGCACTCGGCGTTCAGCTGTACCAGAACCGGCAGCAGCATGATCCGCTCCAGCACATCGCGATTCTTTTGCAGCGGCAGGAACCGCTCCATATGTGCCAATATGATCCGGTATTCCCGCTCGATACACAGTCTCGACAGGGCGTCCAGCTCCACATCTGTCCACTGAGCAAAGGGCATCTCCAGCAGGAGGACGTTCGTGCCCTGTATGCACAGGGCGTCCAGATCGTGCTGCTCCGGCAGTTCGAGGAAAAATGCCACCTCAGCTCCCAAAAGGATCTGTGGCATGCCCTCCTCCAGCTGCCGGGAAAGCTGCTGATACGCGGTTGCCCGACGCTCGATAAACGAATCAAGCCCGCGGTGCCAGCTATAAAAATGCGGCGTGGCCACACAGACGTCCACGCCCTGTGCACGCATTTCACGCAGCATGGCAAGACTCATCTCCACGTCCCGGCTGCCATCGTCGATGCCCGGCAGAACGTGGCTGTGAAAATCGATCACTCCGCTGCGCTCCATACTCGTCCCTCCTTCCTCTATTCTCCCCCCTCTGTATACAGAGGACACAGGGGAACCGGCAGCGCCGGTTCCCCTGCGCGTTTGCTCTGGTTACGCGGCGTGACGCTTTCTGGCCACCACCGCAATGGTGCCAAAGAGAATCATCCCCGCCGCCAGCATCAGCTCCACAGACACATCGTTGGTCTGGGGAGCCTTAACCTCAGCGCCGGTGGAAGCACCGCTGCTGGGCGCATTGCAATACTGTACAATGCTGAACGTGCCCTTGAAGCCCATCGGGAAGTTTGCGGTCACATCGTCGCCGTTTCTGCTGCAGGTTGCTTCCGTCCACTGACCGTCGTCTTTCAGGTAAAACACCTTCGTGTCGCGGAGACGGCTGGGCGTCGTTGTCAGCAGGATCGTGGCGTCGACCGCGTTCACCATCCCCAGATCGCCGTACAGGATCTGATCGTAGCTGCCTGCGCCGGCCTTCGTCTTCAGCGCGTTCTTCTGCTCATCCGTCAGATTCGCCTCTGCCACATGATGTCCGTCGCCGTTCACCTTCGCGCCCTTGATGCCTGACACGCTGCTGGTGGGGGGGGTCGCTGCACTGGCCACGACGACCGTCATGCAGACCATGCACAGCGCCATGACCATTGCCAGAAACTTTTTCATAAAAGTTCCTCCTTTCAAAATATTTCCATAAAGGTCATACCGCCCTCGAGTCACGGTATGTCCGTTATGACATGTTAGTTGCCGGTATCATCCGTCAGTACCCCGATGATCAGGTACCGCAGATACTTCTCGCCGTTCATGCAGGTAGCCAGAATGACCACCCTGTCGTCCGGGCTCGGCCGGAGCAGCCCCGGCAGGTTCACATGCCCGCCGCTCTGGGCGTACAGATTGCCGAAGTAGTTGCTGAACCCGGTCGGATCTGAGAAATCGTTGTAGTAGAGGATATGGGCATCATCGCCGGGCGCGCCGCCCACCACGCGATAGGTCAGGATACGTCCCGGCAGGTAGACGTAGAAATACTCCTCCGTGCTGGCCAGATCCGCCGCCTCTATATGGGACTGTAAACCGCCGAACATGGTGCGGTTGGCCATGTTGTGCCCGTAGATCACCGTCACCGGATCGTCAAAGGTCTTGCTGTTGTAGGTATGCTCGGTGTACAGGCTGCCGGCCACCGCTTCCTTCCCGTCAATATCCCGCCGCAGGTAATAGGCGTCGTCCTTCGCGCTCTGGACAATGGGATAGTCCACGTTGGTACCGGGATATTCGATCCACGCGTAGACGTCCGGATTTCGCTCCTGCCATGCGGCAAAGTCCACCGGTACGTCCACCGTCCTGTCCTCGTCCTCCTGCGCGGCGATAGCCCCTTCCGGATCCTTACTCGCAGGCTTTGCGTGCTCCGCCCGGCTGTGCAGTGCCAAAGCCAGAAGAACCGCACAGATCAGGCACAGCGCCAGTGCGATCCACATGATTGCTTTTCTACCGCACTTCATGTCTTTTTGTGTGAAGGCGCATAGTAATAGTGGTAATAGCCGTACTTGCTGTATTTATAGTAGTATGGGTTCCTGTTCATCTCCACCCGATTGAGCACCGTACCCAGCAGCGGGCAGCTGACGCTCTTCAGCTGCGCTATACTGCTGGCCACAATACGCCGGGGCGTCACGCCTCCGCGTACCACCAGAAGTGCGCCGTCACAGTGTGCCGCGATCTGCAAGCCGTCCGCTACGCTGTTCAGCGGCGGCGTATCGATCAGCACGATGTCGAATTTCTCACCGAGCTTGTCCATCATCTCGTTGAAGCGGGGATTTTGCAGCAGCAGCGTCGGATTGGCCACCGTGCGGAACGTGGGCACCATAAATCCGTTTTCCTGATCCGTCTCATACAGCACGTCATCCAGTGAGGCATTGCCGGCCAGATAGTGCGTCAGGCCATTGGCCTTCTTGCTGTCCCCCTCCACGCTAAGCTGATGACGGGCGCGCATAACGCTGCGCCGCAGGTCAGCATCCACCAGCACCACACGCTTACCGGACTCCGCCAGCACGCGCCACAGCTGATAGCTGACAAAGCTCTTGCCCTCGTCCGGTGTGCTGCTGGTGACCATGACCTTTTTGTACTGATCTCCGCAGAAATCAAAATTGATCCGCAGCCGGTTCATCGCCTCTCTGCTGGCATAGGGCAGTATGCTTTTATCTTTGATCATCAAGGATTTCATTATTTCTGTTTCTCCTTACCTGCCCATACCTTTTTGGGAAAGGCCCGTTTCCCCTCGCCGTCGGAATTGTCGTTCTCCTCGGGAATGATCGCCAGCGGGGTCACACCAAAGTACTTCTCCATGTCCTCCTCCGTGCGAATGGAGTCATCGTAGAGATACCGCACCACATACACGCCGTAAACCAACAGCGCCAGCACCAGCGCACCGATGACCGTGTTGCGCACATAGCTGGGACCTGCGCGGTGGGTGGGCGCTACCGCCTCCTCCGCCACATGCGGCTCGTTGCACTCCATCACCGCCGGCAGCCATGTGATGGCCAGATCTGCCACCTCGTTGGCAATATCCGCCGACAGCTTGGGATCGCCCGTTGTCGCGGATATTTCAAGAATACGGGTACCGCTTTTGTTAGTAATACTCAGCATTTCCCGCAATTCCTTCACAGAGGTGGTTTCCCTTAGCTTCAGATTCCGCAAAACACTTTCCATTACCGGCCGACTCAGCAGCAGCTCCTCGTAGTCGGCCGTCAGATTCGTACCGATCTGCAGATCCGACAGGTTCACCACCGAATCGTTAGATGCAGACACCACATACAGCAGCGACGACGCCTTATAAGTCGGCTTGATAAGGAAGTAGGTAGCGGCACCGGCCAGCATGCCTCCAACCACAAACGCCGCGATGATAATAAGCATCTTTTGCCTGAAAAGGTAGAACAACTCCCGTAGGTCGATCTCCATTTCGTCCGTACGGTTTACTTTTTCCTGATCCATTAAGCTGGTGTCCTCCTTCTCGTTTTGCATCGCACCGCACCGTTTACATGTCCCATGCCGTGCTTTTCCGTACAAAAAGCAAAACCCCGTACAGGAAGCATCTCCTGCACCGGGGAACAGCATCGCGCCGCTGCGTGGCCACAAGACCGCCGCAGCAGCCCAAACACGGCACCATATGCCCCCATGCACGCACCTTATCAACGTTCGGCTCTTGTCGAAACGTCCCGCTTTTTTGCTACTCCTTGTCGATTCCCGCAGAATCATCATCTTTCATCGCATATTATACATGAATTGTCATCACATTTCAACCCCCCTTATTTTAAGAATTGTAAGCCAATCTGCCGAATGCGCAGCGGCAGGGATCTATACAACTCCCTGCCGCCTTCATGCTCTTATTCACCTCGTACCTGCGCCGAGCCGTCTGCATACGCGTACCCACAGATGGCGCAAAGGCCGATCCGCAAGGCGGGCTCTCCACCACAGACGATAGCCCGGTCGATCGCAGCTGCACCACTTCTCACCGCGGGCAAAGTCTGTTACCACCGCCAGCAATTGC
>OQVL01000575.1_pt1 | contig 19946 bp, 9 predicted proteins | sample 1691501 | NCBI WGS metagenome assembly OQVL01 (sample SAMN03418253, study PRJEB22391) | human gut metagenome | biome: human-gut; feature: organic feature; material: feces | host: Homo sapiens | place: Tanzania | collected 2013-01 | reverse complement strand
ACAACATCCTGTCAAATTCGGTCAAATACACCTCGGAAGGCTTCATCAAAGTCCTGGCTAAAAGCGAGCGGCGTTCCTGGACTCTGGAGATCAGTGATTCGGGAATAGGAATACCCGCGGATTTCCAATCAAGAATATTCAGAGGCAGCTACAGGGCGGACAATGCCCGCGAGTGCGATGAGAGCGGTTACGGCATAGGCCTGATGATCACCCGGCAGTTGGTCGGCCAGCATCACGGGGCGATTTCATATTCAAGCGTCGAGGGAGAAGGGACCACGTTCACCTTGTCGTTTCCGAAGAAATACAAGGCTTCGGATTCAGTGGTGTTCCGGAAGGAGTCGGACACTTTGGAGCCGATTCCGGACTCTGTCCAGCAGGATCCGGACAATTCCGGGAACCGCATCCTGATTGTTGAGGACGACGCTGAGACCTTGGAGTATATGAGGTCCTCTTTCGCGGAGGAATATTCAATCAACACCGCCACGGACGGTCAGACGGCTCTTGGAGTCATCGCGGAAAAAAATCCTGACATCGTGATCTCTGATGTCATAATGCCGGTGATGAACGGTTACGACCTTTGCCGGAGTGTCAAGTCGGATGTCGCGACCAGCCATATTCCAGTGCTTCTGTTGACTGGTATGACCGACAGGGAGAGCGTCATCAGGGGACTTGAGTCCGGAGCCGACGACTACATCGTCAAGCCGTTTGATATGTCGGTTCTGAAAGCCAGAATCAGGAATATCCTGAACGAGCGTCAGCGTCTCAGGGAGGCTATTCTCTACTCCAACAATGCCTCCGCGCGCAATGAATATTCCAACAAGCTGGACAAGGAGTTTATGGACAAGGTTATCTCCGTGGTTCAGAAGGAGTTGTCCAACTCGGAATTCCAGATTAACGACCTGTGCCGGGAACTGGCTATGAGCCGCACCGCGTTCTACAACAAACTGAAGTCTCTCACCGGTCAGGGACCTAACGATTTCATCAGAATCTATCGTCTGGAAAGGTCAAAGGAATATCTCGCGGACCATCGCTACAGCATCGCCGAAGTTTCGGATATGGTCGGTTTCTCAGATGCTAAGTACTTCAGTGTCTGCTTCAAAAAGCAGTTTGGAGTAAGCCCAAGCAGATTTTAAACCATTTTTGTTAGATCTTAAACCTCCGTCCGGAGATAGTTGGCTAATATTGCGGAAGAATAACACTCAGACGCAATGGAAACATATCTTGGCCTCGATTTGGGAGGAACAAAATTACTTATCGGAGAAGTTGACAAGCACGGGAACATCCTTCGTTTCAAGAAGTATGATTCCGGCTATTTCAGTCAGCAGACCGCATCGGAAATAATCAAATCATCCCTCGATGACTACATCCGCACCATGGGATGGGTCGGCGAGAGGCCTGTCTCTATGGGCATCGGTCTGATCGGCCGTGTCGATCCCAATGAAGGGGTCTGGCTTCAGATTGACCCGAACAGGACCCATCCTATTGAACTTGCCAAGGAGATCACGGAGATCTACGGCATTCCTTGCCGCATCGACAACGATGTCAAGAGTGCGACCAGAGCCGAGCGTGTCTGGGGCGTGGGGCAGTTCTCGAAGAATTTCGTTTATATTAATGTAGGTACCGGCATCGCTGTCGGGACCGTGGTGAACGGCCGCCAGATCAGAGGAAGCCATTTCAACGCGGGAGAGGCCGGGCATATGACCGTCGGAGTCAATGTCGGCGTGAAGTGCTGCTGCGGCAGGATGGACTGCGTGGAGACAATCGCCTCGGGAAGCGGCTTTGACGCCTGCGCCAGACTGCTAAGGGACAGGTACGAGACCCGTCTTGAGATCCCATCAGATGAAGGTGTCAGGGTGGATGTCAGGGATGTCATCCGGCTTTGTCAGGAGGGGGATGAGCTCTGTCGTGTGCTCGTGGAGAACGCCACGCAGGGGATCGCCAACCTCATAATGAACCTTGTCAGGATCACTGACCCTGACACTGTGGTTCTGGGAGGAAGCATCGTTGCGGACGAGTATATATTCGAGAACGTCCTTAATAAATTGAACCATAACACTATGCGCTTCGTTACCAATGGTGTTGTCATCACGAAGCTGAACCCTCAGTTCATCGGATTGCTGGGTGCGGTGGCGGTCGCCATGAATATGTAGGCCGGACTGTGGTTGAGCGAATAAAGATATCAAGATCAATATTATGAAAAAAATTGCCTATTCAATAGCATGCGCGCTTATGGTGCTGTGCAGCTGCTGTGCCTGGGGCAAAGGTGCGGACAACGATAAAGGAATGATTGTGGGCGCCTATCTTATGGGTGTCCGCAACGAACTGCCTGACGTGAATCTTGTGACTCACATCAACTATGCTTTCGGGCAGGTCAATGAGACATTTGACGGGGTGAAGTTGCCGGAAGAGGACGGGTTGAGTCAAGTGGTTGGACTGAAGAAGGTTAAACCATCCCTGAAGGTTCTCCTTTCTATTGGAGGTTGGGGCAGCGGACGCTTTAGCGAGATGGCTTCCGACCCTTTGAAAAGAAAGAGTTTCTCCCGTGACTGCGCCAGGATAGTGAAAGAGTTCGGCCTTGACGGCATCGACATAGATTGGGAATATCCCGGAAGCAACCTTGCCGGAATCTCTTCGTCTCCGAATGACAAGGCCAATTTCACCTTGCTGATGCGGGATCTCCGGAGCGCACTTGGAAAGAGAAAACTGCTCACCATCGCATCGGTGTGCAATGCTGAATACATTGACTTCAAGGCGGTTCTCCCTTATTTGGACTATGTCAACGTCATGTCCTACGACATGGGGACGCAGAGCACACACCATGCGGCACTCTACAGGTCCAAATATTCCGGTTACTGCACGGCGGACGAGGCTGTGCGCAAGCATATCGCCGCCGGTGTTCCTCGACAAAAGATTGTCATGGGGATGCCTTTCTACGGCAGAGGTGTTGAAGGATATGTCCCTTATCGCAAAGGGGCTTCGTCAGACACGGAGTTCTGGGATGACGACGCTAAGGTTCCGATGATTCTGGACTCGCTTGGCAATATGCTTTTTGGTTATGAGAACACAAGATCCATCGCCGAGAAGTGCCGCTACATCGTGTCCAACGGACTCCGGGGCGGTATGTATTGGGAATATAATGCCGACAATGCGTCACATGACCTCGCCAGAGCCGTATATGATGGTTTGAGAGGAGGCGAGTCGGCTACGGCTTCTGTTTCCGGAGCGGACGACAAAAAGGATAATGTCCGTCCTGCCAATTATGCCAAGAGCAAGAGATTCAAAGCGTTGATGCTTTGGGATCCGTATGCCGAAATAGCTCATGTCCAGTTCGACAAGCAGTCTATGGAATTTTTCCACAGACTGAACTATGGCGACGGGTTTGTCCTTGACACCACAACCACCCTCAAGGGCTATACTTATGACCAGCTGAAGGAATACAGCGTCATCATCGCTCTGAACGCATCCCCTTCGGATCCGGAGTCCCGTGCCCTCTTTGAGAAATATATGGAGAATGGTGGAGGCTGGCTTGGATTCCATGCGTCTGCCTATAATGACCGGAACACTTACTGGCCTTGGTATGTCAAATTCCTTGGCTGTGGAGAATTCAAGGCCAACAACTGGCCTCCGCAGGCGGCTCTTCTTGAGATTGACACTCACGAGCATCCTGTCACCAAGAACCTTCCGGACGCTTATGTGGCTCCGCCTTCAGAGTTCTATCAGTGGGCCTCGGAACCACGTGACAACAAGGATGTTCAGGTCCTTTTGACTCTTTCAGCCAAGAATTACCCGATGGGAGTGAAGGACATCGTTTACGGAGGGGACTTCCCTGTCGTGTGGACCAACAAGAACTATCGTATGATTTACATCAATATGGGACATGGAGACGAGAGTTACAAGGATGCCGCCCAGCAGTTGTTGTTCCTGAACGCTTTCCGCTGGATAGTAAGCCGTGACCCTAAAGGTGACCCGTTTGACAAATGACCGGAAAATCCTAAATATTAGAGAAATACCATCTTAATACATTTCACAAATGCTAAAACTAAGATTACATCTCCTTTTGTTGGCTTTGTTGATATCAGGAGTATCCTTCGCACAGAATCATTTTGAGGTTCGAGGTAGTGTTACTGACAAACAGAACGAGCCATTGATTGGGGTTGCTGTGCAGATTAAAGACAAATCTAACGGCACAATGACCGACATTGACGGTAATTATGTTCTGCCGGGGGTTCCAGAGGGCTCAACCTTGGTGTTTACGTATCTCGGCTTCAAGTCGAAAGAGGTCAAGGCAACATCGGCCTCTCTTAATGTTGTCATGGAGTCGGACAATGAACTGCTGGATGAAGTGGTAGTCATCGGCTACGGTCAGCAGAGAAAGGTCACCCTGACCGGATCTGTCTCCAATGTCGGTGGCAAGGAACTTCTCAAATCACCTGCCGCGTCGCTTGGAAACACTCTTTCCGGTAAGCTGCCTGGCCTTCAGTCAGTGCAGTACACTGGTGTTCCAGGTGCCGACGACCCTATCATCCGCATCCGTGGTGTCGGTTCGTTCAACAGTGCCGAGCCTCTCGTGCTTGTCGATGGTGTCGAGCGTGAGTTCAGCCAGATAGATCCGAACGAGGTGCAGGACATTTCTATTCTTAAGGATGCCTCTGCCACGGCTGTATTCGGAGTTCGTGGAGCCAACGGTGTCATTCTCGTGACGACCCGGCGCGGCCAGGTCGGCAAACCGACCGTCACACTGACGACATCCGCTGGTCTTCAGCAGATTTCCAGGTTCCTTGAGCCTGCGAACTCTTACGAGTATGCGACGGCTTACAATCATGCACAGGCAGTTGAAGGCGTGGCTGAGGACGGATGGAAGTTCTCTCAGGAAGCCATACAGCACTGGAAGGACATGGATATGCCAACCGTCTATCCGAGCACCAATTGGTTCAAGTACTTGATGAACAACCATGCATGGCAGCAACAGTATAATATTAATGTGTCGGGCGGTACTGAAAGAGCCCGCTATTTCGTTTCTGTCGGCGTTCTTAACCAGGACGGTCTCTTCAAAACCTTCGATCAAGGCAATGAAGCGAACTTCAAATACCATCGTTATAACTTCCGCGCCAACCTTGATGTGGATTTGTCGGAGCGCAGTTCGCTATCCATCGGTATAGGTGGACGCATCGGCAGACGCAATTCTATCGGAAATGGTGAATATAACGGCCAGTCAGGTGTCTTTGGCGTAGAGGGCCTTCTCAACAATGGTACTCCAATGTCAGGCTACGGTCTTGACAGTGAGGGACGCCGCATTGTCTCTGATCCTGACCTCGTCGGAAGTGTTGGCTCAGATGGCCTTGGTCTTATTTATCAGCACGGTTACACTATCCAGCGTCAAAGCGTTGTGAATCTGGACCTTCAGTACAAACTCAAACTTGATGACATCACCAAAGGCCTTGATTTCCGTATCAAAGGTTCCTACAACTCTGACTATACACAGCAGAAAGCGCGAACCACCGGTGATGGTATCAGCTACAAGGCTACCATCGCCAAAGGTGAATATGAAGAAGACGGTTCTCCGAAGATTGTTTATGTCCGTCAGGGTGATTCATGGCCTCTCGGATATGATGAGTCCAAATGGGGCGGAAGAAACTGGTATGCCGAGGCGAGCCTCAATTATGCCCGCAGGTTCGGAGACCATAATGTCAGCGCGCTTGTACTTTATAATGAATCAAAGAACTACTATCCTGGCGGGGTCTATAATTCCATTCCGCGTGGTTATGTAGGTCTGGTAGGCCGTGTCACATACGATTATCAGACTAAGTACATGGCAGATTTCAACTTAGGCTACAATGGATCTGAGAATTTTGCCAAGGGTAAGCGATTCGGATTCTTCCCTTCCGCTTCTCTCGGTTGGATAATCTCTTCTGAGAAATTCTGGGAGCCTCTCCGTAACGTTGTTTCCTACTTGAAACTCCGTGGTTCTGTCGGTATGGTAGGTAATGACCAGGGAATCGGCCGTTTCCTCTATCTGCCTGGAACTTGGCAGTTCTACACCAACAATGGTGGCGCATGGTGGACCAATGACCGTACGGGTAACTTTGGTACCAACAACGGTACATTCATGCCTGGAGCGCGCGAGTCCACCAACGGTAATCCGGACGTTACTTGGGAAACAGCCACGAAACAGAACTATGGTGCTGACATACACTTCTTTGGTGATCGCTTGAGTTTGGGTGTGGATTTCTTCTGGGAGGACCGTAAGAACATTCTTGTCTCCAACGAGACAACCATCGCCGGTATTTCCGCCCTCAAGCCAAACTCCATCAACTTCGGACGTGTCAAGAACCACGGCTATGAGATCACCCTGAGCTGGAACGACCACATAGGTAATGTGAGATATTCGATAGCTCCGACATTCGCTTTCGCTCGCAACAAGGTTGTGGAGATGGCGGAAGTGAAGAAGGAGTTCCCGCATATGTATCATAAAGGACATCCTGTGGGCCAGCCTTTCGGCTATGATTTCTTTGAGTTCTATGTTCCGGGCGAGACCGAGCGGCATTACAAAGAGGTTTACGGTGTTGACATGCCGGACCAGCAGATTACATTGAGGCCAGGTGACAGCATATTCGTTGATCTCACAGGTGACGGCAAGGTGGATGCCAATGATGTGCACGCCATCGGCTACAGCGATATCCCTGAATATACCGGCAGCGTGAACGCTACGCTCAACTGGAAAGGTCTCGACTTCTCGATGACTTGGGTGGGAGCTACCAACGTCAACCGTCAGCTCAGTTCCTTCTACACTCCGGCCTTCGGTACAGGTAACCAGTCAATGCTCAACAAGTGGGTCTATGACAATTCTTGGACCGAGGAGAACAAGGATGCCATCCTGCCTCGTATCTCACTTGAGAAATCAGCCCGCGAACATAATGGCTCTCTTTCCGCCCCGTGGATGGTCGATGCGTCGTACATCCGTCTGAAAAACCTTGAGGTCGGTTATTCGTTCCATATTCCAGGATTGCCGATCAACAGTCTCCGTGTTTACGCCAATGGTTATAACCTCCTTACTTTCACAAGCTTCAAGGCAAATGACCCAGAGGCCCAGGCCGGCTATGGAAGCACGCGTTATCCTATGACCCGTGTCTATAACTTCGGTATCAACATTAATTTCTAATATTCAAGACAATGAATCTTATAGAGAAACTCAAAATAAAGACCGTCGCCATTTTGTGTGTGGCCGGTACCGTGATAGGGATGGGTGCGATGAGCTCCTGTGTTGATCAGATCAGTGTCGGGAATGGCTTCCTTGACAAGCAGCCTGGTGTTGATGTGACCGTGGATACCATCTTTGTCAAAGGAGAGAACGCCAAGCGTTTCCTCTGGCATATGTATGGTGCTATGCACAACCCTTTCACCTACACAGGCGCTGTATGGTATTCTCATTCGGACGCACTTACCGACATTTGCCAGTCGTACTGTGGATGGCATAATCTCGGAAAGTACTATGGTGGTGACCTTACCGAGACCGACCAGGATAACGGAGGCTTCGTGAAGTTCCCTTTTATCGCCAATGGTGACGGCAATAACCGCGCTGGCATCTGGCGTACCATTCGTGAGGGTTGGATATTCATCGAGAACATCGATCGTGTTCCGGATTTGAGCGAGTCGGAGAAGAGTCAGCTCCGCGGTGAGGCATATGTGATTATGGCATCGCGCTATCTTGATGCTTTCCGTAACTTCGGAGGTCTTCCGAAAGTTGACCACTCATTTATGGCTGCCGATATTGTTGATGGCAAGCGCATGAGCGTTATTGAGACAGCAGAGTTCATTGATGGACTTATCCAGGCAGCCATTGATGAGCCTGGGCTTCCTTTCTATGTGCAGGATCAGGCTACCAACTCGGGACGGCTGACTAAAGGATCGGCCTATGGCCTGCGTGTGAAACTGTGGAATTTCGTGGCTTCGCCTCTGTTCAACAACGAGAAACCTTATCTTGAGTTCACCCGCAATGAGGAGAATCAGGACATCAGTCAGGTTTGGGTCGGTGGCTACAAACCGGAACTTTGGCAGAAAGCGCTGAGTGCCTGTGAGGATTTCTTTAAAGCCAATAGCGCCAACGGCAACTATTTCGCTCTCGTTCAGCCTACCGGCAACAGTGAGCAGGACTATTGTAATGCTTTCCGCGCGGCTTATTGGTTCCGTGGCAACACCGAGAAGGTGATTGAAGTCCACGCCGGTCCTGGTACAAACGCTTGGAACGGCGACTGGAATGTTGAGGGTATGGATGAGTTCGGAATGGCTCTCTTCACCCTTGAATATATGGAGATGTTCGGTATGGCGGACGGCCGCAACTTCCCTTACGACAACATCTTCAATACCGACAATCCTGACAATGTGGACATCTTTGCCGGCCGTGACCCACGTCTTTACGAGACGATGGTGGTGAACCGCAACAATCTTGTCGAGCAGTATCAAGGACTTTCCAGCACTGAGATGTGGCAAGGCGGCAATGTTGACCAGACATTTAATCCGGCTGTCACCGACAACCCGTGGTCAACACGTATGAAACTGTTCAAGTATCTTCGTGACAACGGCTATGCGGCATACTATCCGACCAACTACGCTTATCTGCGTATGGCTGACATCCATCTTTGCTACGCTGAGGCTCTCGCACAGACCGGCGACCTGCAGAAAGCCTGCGATGAGATGAACAAGGTCCGAGCACGTGTAGGCCTTGGAAAGGTGGAGGTGATGAACCCGCAACTCAACCTGACCACAAACAAGGACAACTTCATAGAGCAGCTCTTGAAGGAACGTGCCTGCGAGTTCGGTTATGAGGATTGCCGCTGGTATGATCTCATTCGCTACAAGAGATCCGACATATTCAAGAAGCAGGTACACCAGTTGCGTATTTGGCGCAAGGATGCCAATGGCAAAAAGATGGATCCGGCTGACTACGGTGGAAACACGAGCCTCGAGCCGGGTGAGCCTTGGCCGAACTGTATCTATGAGAAAATACCTTGCACCAATAATATCCGCGTCTGGTGGGACACAGACAGCCAAACGAGCAAGTGGAGCGACAAGTGGTATCTCTCGCCTATTTCACGTGATGAAATCAATAAGGGCTATGGCCTGAACCAGAATCCTGGTTGGTGATCTTGAAATGTTAAATATCAATAAGACTTTGAAGATATGAATATATACAGAATGTTGACGCTTGCGGCCGCTGTTGTCTCCATCACGGCGAACGCGCAGGTTAAACTCAACGATAAGAACGCGGATGCCTATGATTTGGGGTACAGTGTCGAAACAAGCAAATTCCTGAGCACTGCCTCCGCGACCACAATCACTGGCGAAGAATTGAGGCAGACATCGGCCACCAATCTTGCCCAGGCCCTTTATGGGCGGCTGCCAGGCCTTACGGCTTTGTCGCAGGGCGGTTTCTCAGGCGATGAGAACAAAGGAGCCTCATTTAATATTCGTGGATATCATACGCTCAATGATAAAAGCATTCTTATCCTCGTTGATGGCTACGAGCGTCCGATCGACAGGCTCAGTGTGGAGGAAGTGGAGAGTGTCACTGTCCTAAAGGATGCCGCGGCAACCGCGCTTCTTGGTTATGAGGGCGTTAATGGCGCTATACTGGTGAAGACAAAACGTGGAGTCCAAGGCAAGACTCACGTCAAGGTGAACTACAGCCATAAATTCCAGTTCAACCCTGAGTTCGCTGAGATGGTGGACGGCTATGTGTATGCCAAATCGTTCAATCACGCTCGTCGTAGCGATGGACTTTCCTCCGCGTACACCGAGCAGGAACTTAACCTTTTCAAGGATGGCTCTGATCAATTCTTCTACCCGAATGTGGATTGGCGCAACCTCGTTTTCAAGAACAGCGCGGATGAAGATCACGCCTACGTCTCGGTGTATGGAGGCACGGACAATGTAAAGTACTATACCAACATCGATTATACAGATGCCCGCGGAGCTTTCAAGGACACCAAGCAGCTGGATTACAATTCTCAACTGCGTCAGTCGAAGGCCAATATCCGTACCAATCTGGATTTCAACCTTACCAACACTACCCTTATGTCGGTGAACCTCTTCGGTATTTTTCAGGAGACCAAGCGTCCTTCCGACATCGGAGCGGATGATGCCACGGCCGCCATCTATAATCTTCCTGCAAGCGCGTTCCCTTACAAGACAACGACCGGAGTCTGGGGCGGCAATGAGGCCTACGGTGATGCCAACCCTGTCGCCAAGATTCAGGAGTCAGGTTTCTACAAGACCCATCAGCGCCAGTTGTGGGTAGATGCCAAACTGTCGCAGAAGCTTGATTTTCTAATTGATGGCCTGAGTGTGTTTGTCAGTGCAGGCTATGCCAATTCGGCGATTTATGCGGAAAATTCCCACAAGGCGCATCAATATGGCTACGAGCGTTACAACGACACTGTCGGTGACAGGGACAATGTTTCCTTGAATATATTCGGCAACAAGGAGACTGACCTCACTTTCAGTAATTGGAACGCCGGTCAATGGTGGAAGGCGAAGGCCAGCATAGGGGCCAACTACAAGCACTCCTTCTTTGGAGACGACCACTTCAACGCCAGCCTTATTTACGACAACAGTGGTGTGAGTGCTGACGGGCGTGGAAATACATTCTATCGTCAGAACATTATGGGAGCTTTCCACTACGATTTCCGGAACCGTTATGTCGCTGATCTTGTGCTTGCTGGCAACGGCTCCAGTCGTACCTATCCTTCCAAGTGGGCTTTCTCACCGGTCTTGTCTTTTGGTTGGATCTATGTGGACAACGACAATGGTCTGTTCAATTACGGCAAGCTGCGCGCGTCGGCTGGCATTCAGCATACCGATTATATGCCTACCTATGGTATGTGGCTTCCTACGTGGGATGTGTCTCACGGTTATGTGATCATCGGCAATAACTATGGAGCCACATGGGGTGCTTCTCTTGGTTCCTTTCCGACCACTGATTTCTCGCAGGAGACATCCACAAACTTCAACTTTGGAACAGATCTTTGTCTGGCCGACGCTCTTGACATTTCAGTCGATGCTTTCTACCAGCTTCGCAGTCACATTATGCTCTCCGCAAGCTATGAGAATTCGTCTGTTGTTGGTATTCAGTCGTCTTACAATGATGTCGGAAAAGTCAAAAGTTACGGTTTTGAAATTGGAGCCAAGTATGTGAAGGAAATCGCTTCTGACCTCAAACTCAATCTGGGCGCCAACCTGTCGTGGGCACGCAATGAGGTTGTCAAGTACATCGGAACACCGACCTATCCTCTCAGCGATCCTGTGGGCCACCGTGTGAATGAGGCATGGGGACTCAAGTCGGCAGGCTTTTTCAAGGATCAGGCCGACATCAATTCCAGCATCCGTCAGGAATATTCAACCGTAAGCGCCGGAGACATCAAATACCAGGACCTTAACGGTGACAATGTGATCAATGAGTTCGATGTCACCAGCCTTGATGGCGCTACCGGCGTCCCTGAGTTGAACTACGGCTTCAACATCGGTGTGGAGTATAAAGGTTTTGGTCTGAACGCTTGGTTTCAGGGAACAGGCAACTATATGAAGTATCTTCCTTCGGCGATATGGGGTGGAATGTCCAACAATGGCAATCTTTCTGTGGATTACTACAACAACTGTTGGGATTTGGCTGGCGACGATGCTCTCTACCCTCGTCTGACAACTCAGAACAACAGCAACAACAGTCAGGCAAGCGATGTATGGTACAAGCCTGTCCACTTCTTGAAGATGCGTAACGCCGAGGTTTACTATAAGATCCCGGCAAGGGTGCTCTCGAAACTCTCCATCGCCGCTGCCAAGATATTCGTTCAGGGCGAGAACCTTCTGTCCTTTGACAATGTCGAGGCTATGGATGCCGAGGTCCTTTCTACTGCGTATCCAATGTTCAAAGGTATTAATATGGGTGTCACGTTAACTTTCTAATCAAAGATATATTTATGTACAAGATAAAATATGTTTTTTTAGGTATGGCTGCGGCGGTCCTTGCAAGTTGCGCCGACCTGAATTACAACGAGGCGTCGAACCGCGACGAGGATTGGACATACAACAGCCCCATCAATGGTGTCAAGGCTCTTGTCTATGATGTCTATGCGCAGATGCCGAGTGAGTTCAAGGACAATTCCTATGGCAACGGGGCTCTGATCGCCAGCGCCACGGACGAGTCCGAATTTGCGCTGTCATTCTCACCTATCCATAATTATTTCAACGGAGGCTGGACTCCTTCGAATCCATTCTCTACCACGTGGGACAGATCCTACCGTGCCATCACTCAGGTGCATATGTATCTGGAGCGGATCCAAAAAATTGACTTGTCGGATTATGAATATGATCCCGACTATCAGACGATGGTGCAGCAGTTTGAGATATTCCCTTACGAACTGCGTTTCCTCCGCGCCTATTTCTATTTTGAGTTGGTGCGCGCCTATGGCGATGTGCCGTTGGTGACTACAACCCTTACCAATGAGCAGGCCAACAGTGTGGAGCGCACTCCTGCCAAGGACGTTTTCAAATTCATCGTCAACGAATTGGATGCCGTTGCTGAATATCTGCCTGTGTCGTACAATGACATTCCTGGCCAGGAAATCGGCCGTGCCACCCGTGGCGCCGCCCTTGCGCTGAAGGCTCGTGCGCTTCTTTATCAGGCTTCGCCTTTGTTCAACGTGGGCAATGACAAAGAGCTTTGGAAGAAAGCCGCCGCCGCTGCCAAGGTGATCATAGACAATGCTCAGCGTTGGGGCTACAAGCTCAGTGAATATGCCGCTCTGTGGGGACACGATACATTCACCAACCCTGAATTCATATTCGTGCTCGGCACTCAGGCAAGCAACTCCTTCGAGCAGTTCAATTATCCTGTGGGAGTTGAGAACGGCAACTCCGGCAATTGCCCAACACAGGCGCTGGTGGACGCATATGAGTATCAGGCTGACGGCAAGACATTCAAGGAGAAACATCCTGGTGATGTTAACGTGACGGTTGATAAGCCATACGATGGTTTGGATCCGCGTTTTGAGCTCACAGTGGTGAAAAACGGTGATCTTTGGCCGTCCAATGCGACTCAGCAGATCTCCATTGAGACGTACCAGGGAGGTTACAACGGCGCTCCTAAGTACGGAGCCACTCCGACCGGCTATTACCTGAAGAAGTTTGTGGACGGCAACTGCGTCACGACGGCAAACAACCAGACAACGACACGTCACAACTGGATTGTGATGCGTCTTGCCGAGGTGTATCTCAACTATGCGGAAGCCATGTACAACTACTACGGTGATGCTGATGCGAAAGGCGATTTCGGTATGTCAGCCAACGAGGCCATCAATGTGCTCCGCAACCGTCCAGACATCATGATGCCGGAATTCCACGGGAATGAGGGCTTCGAAGATCGCTATATGCGTGAGCGTATGGTGGAACTTGCATTCGAAGGCCAGCGCTTTTGGGATGTGCGCCGCTGGAAGAAGGGGACAGAGTTCTTCAAGAATATTGAGGAGGCTGATTTCAAGTTGGACGGGAACGGAGATCTGATCCTTAATCGTGTCACCAAAGCTCGCCAGTGGGATGAGAAGTACAATCTGTACCCGATTCCTCAGTCTGAGATCCAGAAGAACGGCAATCTTACACAGAACCCTAATTGGTAAAACAGGTTTAACAAGATTTCAAACGAGTAGGATTTATGAAAAAGAATGTATTATATTATATAGGGTTGGCATTGCTGTCAGGCATCGCTGTGAATTCTTGCAACAATCATGATATGGAGAATGGCAACGATGTGCTCGCAGTGAAATCTGTCCTGCCTACAAAAGTCATTGAAGGACAGGTTGTCACCATCACAGGTACTGGCTTGGAGAAAGTAAATTCCGTTGTGTTTCCGGGCAATGTCTCTGTTAGCGACATCACCAGGGTCGGCAACGGCTACATCTCTGTGAAGACTCCGGCCGGTGTCTCTGCGGACGGAGGAAAGGTAACGGTTAAGGCTGAGGACGAATCGGCGGAGGCGGCCATGACGCTGACTGTGGGCGAACCGAAGCCTTCGCGTGTCGCTCCTCTTGACAAGGAAATCAAAATCAATGAGTGTGTGGAGGTGTACGGCAGTGACCTCGAATTCATCACCAAGGCTTATTTTCCTGGTAATGACGGCAAAGACATAACTGTGGATGCAAGCGTATTCAAGCGCAAAGCCACCGGTTCCCTTTACATCTATTCACCGATGGGAGTCAAGGCCGGAGTCGCGCAGATTGTCCTTGAAGACTGCGGTGGAAAGAAGTACACCCTGCCTGAGGTGACCCTGTCTGACGAGGTTTCCGATGGCGGAGAGACCGGAGATGACGAATATGTTCAGATCTGGTCCGGCGAGCAAGCCACTGGCTGGTGGTGGTACCTCCCTGCGTCTGACCTTGACCTTTCGGGAATAACTCCTGCGGCCGGCCAGACCATCAAGTTCACGTTCACACACCATGACGCTCCGCAGACTTTCTGCCTGTGTGATGGTTGGTGGGGAGCTCCATTTATCCGTGAAGGAGGAGAAAGTGACAACAACATCGTTCTTGCCGCAGGAGAGGATTTCCTTGAATTCGAAATCTCAGAAGGAATGGCGTCTACAATGAATGGAGGAGCCGATAACGCTCTTATTATCGGCGGTGACATCACAATCACCCAGATCCAGATCAAGGCGGAATAGAATTCACAGAAAGAAAGCCTATGAATCTTTCAAGTCCGCCGGAGATGCAAGATTCTTCGGCGGACTTTTGAAAAATGCACCAACCGTCAAATCAGCATTCTTAATGCCAAGGAATATCTTTCAATATGCGAAAATCCTTAATCTCAATTGTCATCATAGTCTGCTCGACTGTCATGAATATGCGTGCCGTCAACCTGCACTCCATTTACGCCTTGCGTCCGGACGATCCCGAAGCCATGTATTTCACACCTGACAACTTCGGCTTCAAGGCCGACGGAAAGTCAGATGTCTCCGAAGCCCTCCAGACCGCCATCAACAAGGTGAAAACCGAGAGAAACTTCGGAATCCTCTTTGTCCCGGAAGGGAAGTACCGCATCAGCCGCACGATATATGTCCCCCCCGCCGTCCGGATCATCGGTTACGGCAAGAAAAGGCCTGAGTTCATCCTGTCGAAGAATTCTCCAGGCTTCGATGCCGGACATTCTTCGGACAAAGGCGGATCCAAATATATGTTCTGGTTTACAGGGGGCATTGTGGAGGATGAGAACCGTATCCCAGATGCCAACGCCGGGACCTTCTACAGCGCCATGTCCAACGTGAACATCACGATTGAGGACGGCAACTCTTGCGCCGTGGCGTTGAGGACTCACTATGCCCAGCATAGCTTCATCAGTCATGTGGCGATCAACATCGGCAAGGGACGGGCCGGAATGTTCGAGACCGGCAACGAGATGGAGGATCTGGCCTTTTATGGCGGAGACTACGGCATAATGACCACCAAGGCCTCGCCGGGCTGGCAGGTCATGATGGTCGATGCTTGTTTTGAGGGGCAACGCAAGGCTGCTATAAAGAGCCAGGAGTCAGGTCTTGCCATTGTGAACATACAGGTCCGGAATGTCCCGATGGTCTTTGACATCGATGACAACTACTGGGAGAAAATATTCATAGAACACGCTCGCTTCGAGAATATCTCTGGCCCTGCGTTCAACATCGCGGTCGAGAACAACAGCAACAACTCCATCACCTTGCGTGATGTCTGGTGTTCGGATGTTCCGGTGCTCGCCGCTTTCAAGAGAACCGGAGGGCGGACCAGTGTCTCATACCGCAAGTATCATGTCAAATCATTTGACCACGGCCTTCAGATGGAGAGCCTTGTGGACTCGCCGGAGTATAAGACTTTGCTTTCAGCCGAGCCTGTTGACAAGCTTCCCGCGGCCGTTCAGTCGGTTCTCCCGGCTCTACCTCCGATGTTGGAATGGAAAAACCTGAGGGCACTCGGGGCGAAGGGTGACGGCGTGACAGATGACACAGAGGCCATTCAGAAAGCCATAGACACTTACGATGTCATCTATGTGCCTTCCGGTTGGTATCAGGTGAGCAGACCTATAAAGATGCGCCCGTCCACAAGGTTGATCGGCCTTCATCCATTCTCTACCCAGTTCCGTCTTGGCGAGAGCACGCCTGCTTTCAGCGGTTTCGGTACGCCGGTGGCTGTTCTTGAATCCTCCAAGGGATCTGATGACAACATCCTCAATGGCATAGGCATCAGCACAGGGGCGTTCAACTATAGAGCCGTGGGTTTGAAGTGGACGGCCGGATCCGGCTCTTACGTCAATGATGTCAAATTCATCGGCGGGCACGGTTCAATGTGGAAGCCGGTTCCCGGTCAGAAGTCTCCAAGATGGAGTTGGGGGCCGCGCGAGGTGAGTACACCGGACAAGCCGGTTCGTGAGCAGGGGATGGATCAGGCTTGGGACACCCAGTACTGGAGTCTTTGGGTGACAGACGGCGGAGGCGGAATATTCAAAGACATCTGGACCGCGAACACTTATGCAACCAATGGTTTTTATGCGGAGAACACTTCCACGGAGGGAAGGATCTACGCCATGTCCATTGAACATCATGTCCGCAATGAGGTGAGATTCAGGAACGTGTCAAACTGGAAGGTTTACTGTATGCAGACCGAGGAGGAGACTGTCGAAAGTTCGGAGTGCCAGCCTGTCGAAATGGATGGTTGCCGTGACATCACTTTCGCGAATCTGTACATGTTTAGGGTCATCCGTGTTGTGAGACCGTACCACAGCGCCGTAAGACTCAGAGGGTGTAGCGGCATCGAGTTCCTGAACGTGCACAATTACGCCCAGACCAAGTACACGACCGACATCGCTGTTTTCGATCAGAACAAAGGCATTGAGGTGCGTCCTTGGGAGTTCTCGCGGCTTGTCGTCAAGGGTGATGAACAGCGGCCAGACGTTACCTTTCCCGATGGCATAAGGCGCATTGCCGGAGACTTCGAGTTTATTGAAGGCATCGCCCATGACAGTAAGGGCAACATATTCTTCTGTGACAACAGACTCCCTCGCCTGTGGACTTGGTCCGAAGCCAAAGGACTCAGGCTGCTTGCTGATTTACACTGGAAACCGTACAATGTCGCCGTTGACACCGAGGACAACATTCTGGTCACGTTCCGCTATGACCGACAGCCTGGTTGGGATGCGGACCCGATCGAGGTACCGAATCTTCCGGATTCGAGAGGCACGTCATTCAGCGGATGGGGAAACTCCGGACACGCCGTGCTGGCCTACACGATCGATCCCGACAATCCGGAGGGGTCTTTGAGGCTTCTGGAAGAAAGACCGATGCGCTCGATAAATAATGTGGCCAAGGCTTTGTACCCGTCAAACAGATGGCGTGATTTCCACGATTTCAACGAGGATGCCCTGTACGTTCCCAAGACCTGCTTTATTGCTCCCGACGGAAAGACCATCATACCTCGCGTGTATGACATTGCCCGTAGTTCCTCCCTCTTGGAGGCTTTCCCCGGCAAGCCGTTCTATCTTGTCAATGAATATGACAGGCGCACCGTTGTCACGGATGTGGCCGCCGACGGTACCCTGTCGAACCTCCGTTATTTCACCGAGACCGGAGAATTCGGCCTTGCCGTTGACAGCAAAGGCAATGTGTACATCGCAGACGGCGAAGTGCAGGTCTATGACAGCAAAGGCTCTCACATCCGCACGATCCATGTCCCCGAACGACCATCGACACTGACAATCTCCGGAGACAAGCTCTACATTACAGCCCGGAAAGCCATTTACCGCGCTGACCTGTAAAGTAAATTATACACAGCATTCGGAGCGTGGCGACGCAAGGGGTCTGGGGAGACCGCTCCCCAGTGCCCCACCGGGGCTGTCCCGCAGGGACTGGGGGTTGAATAAAAGGCACAAAAGGACGGCTAATGCCGTCCTTTTGTGCCTCAGGCGGGAATCGAACCCGCACGGACATTTCTGTCCAAGGGATTTTAAGTCCCTCGTGTCTACCATTTCACCACCAAGGCGATAGATTACAAAGTTACTAAAAAAATGTCATTGATTAAGAAAATCACGATCAAACAGTCTGATTTTTTAGCGGACAGACGGGGCTAATAGTATTTCTTCTCCTGCCGGTAGAGGGCTATGAAGATGAAAATCAGGATGGTGAATGCCCACAGGGACGAACCTCCGTAACTCAGCAACGGCAGAGGGATGCCGATCACGGGCATGAGGCCTATGGTCATCCCGATGTTGATGAAAAGGTGCATGAATATGCAGGAGGCGACACAGTAGCCGTAGATGCGGGTAAACGCCTCCCGGCTTTTCTCGGCATCAGAGATGATCCTCAGGATCAGGAAAACATAGAGGGCTATCACAACAAAGCAGCCAATGAAGCCCCACTCCTCACCTACCGTGCAGAAGATGAAGTCTGTGCTTTGCTCCGGCACAAAACCGAACGTGGTCTGCGTGCCGCCGAGGAATCCTTTCCCGGTCAGACCGCCCGATCCGATCGCGATCATGCTCTGGTTGACATTGTAGCCCACACCGGCGGGATCCTCTTTCATGCCAAGGAGAACCTCTATTCTTTTTCGCTGATGGTCTTGGAGTATGTTATTGAAAATAAATTCGGTGGAGAAGACCAAGGCAACCCCGGCGACCAGACCGAGAGCGGACATCGACAGGAATCTCCGGCGTGACTTGTAGCCCTTGATGATCATGAATGGAACGGCGCAGACGCACATGCCGATCAGTATGTACAGCGGCTTGATCTTCCCGGCGATGCCCTCCGGATTGAACTTGCCAAGGATCCATGGCAGGAGGCACATCAGCAGGAACATTCCCGCGCCGACCCAGAACATGGCGTTGAACTTGCCAGACTCCATCAGGTTGCAAAGAAGGATGATCCCTGCCAGCACGAGCAGCGACACGTACGGCGACACCGTCAGCGTCAGGATGAAAAGCAGAGCCGCCGCGCCGATGCAGAATATCCACCAACCTGAGAATCCTTCCCGGTACATCACGAATATGAAGCCGACGTAGACGAGAGCTGATCCAGTCTCGCTCTCCGCCAGGATGACAAGCATCGGGACTCCGAGAATCAACGCGGTGAGCATGAAGTCCTTGAATTTGGTGATCTTGAAGTTGACCTGGCTCATCAGCGTGGCCAGAAGCAGGGATGTCGTGATCTTTGAGACTTCTGCGGGCTGGAACCTGACGGGACCGAACTCGAACCAGGACCGGGATCCTTTGACCTCCACGCCAAGGAATATCACGCCCACAAGCAGGCACATGACAAACAGGTACAGCGGCACCGAGGCGCTTTCCCAGAACTGCGCGTTGATCACAAACAGAATCAGAGCCGCAAGTCCGAGCGCCGTGAGTATCCAGACGAACTGTTTGCCGGAGCGGAAATTATAATCGAATATGCTGGCGGGACCGTCGGAATGGATCGAGGCATAGATGTTGACCCATCCGATGATGATGAGGAGCAGGTAGGTGACCACCAGCGCCCAGTCAACACTCTTCTTTATGCCTCTGTCCGAAAAGTTCTCCATCGCTCAACTATTTATAGGCCTTGACCCTTGACATGAGATTACCCTGAAGAACCCTGTCCTCAAGTCCGCGGCGCTGGTCGCTGATCTCTCCGTTGAGATATTTCTCAACCAGCAGGGACGCGATAGGTGCGGCCCATGTCGCTCCGAACCCGGCGTTCTCTATGTAGGCGGCAACGGCGATCTTCGGGTTGTCCTTCGGGGCGAAACAGATGAACACCGAGTTGTCCGCACCGCGAGGATTCTGCGCCGTTCCGGTCTTTCCGCAGATGTCCAGGCCGGGAACAGCGGCAATGGAGGCCGTGCCTCCAGACCCGAAACCGCTGTTGACCGCCCTCCACATGCCTTGCGTCACTTTTTTGAAATTCGTCGTGTCAA
>OQVL01000573.1_pt1 | contig 20003 bp, 19 predicted proteins | sample 1691501 | NCBI WGS metagenome assembly OQVL01 (sample SAMN03418253, study PRJEB22391) | human gut metagenome | biome: human-gut; feature: organic feature; material: feces | host: Homo sapiens | place: Tanzania | collected 2013-01 | reverse complement strand
CGGATATGAAGTCGTTCGCAATGCTTTTATCTTTGCTGACAGGTATGCTCCGGACTGTGAGCTGTACTACAATGATTTCAACGTATGGCGGCCTTCGCATGTGGACGGAATCGTGACCATGGTGAAGCGTCTGCAATCCGAGGGCATCAGAATAGACGGTGTGGGAATACAGGCACACTGGGGACTTAATTACCCTAAGACAGAATACATCGAGCATGCAATCGACACTTTGTCTTCTCTTGGCATCAAGGTGATGATTACTGAGATTGACGTGGATGTGCTCCCTATTACAAGGGAAGGACAGGTTATCGGCCAGTCTCTTACCGAGCCTCAGTTCCAGCTTGAGGAGTTCGAGGAGTATCTTGATCCTTATAAGGACGGCATGCCTGAAGATGTAGCTAAAAGGCTGGATGACAGGTATGAAGAGTTGTTCCGTATTTTCTATAAGCATAGCTCTCAGATTGACAGGGTTACGTTCTGGGGACTGTCTGACGACAGGTCTTGGAAGAACGGTTATCCGATTCCGAACCGAACCAATTATACGCTGCTTTTCAACCGGGATCTTACGGCCAAGCCGGCTCTTGATGCGATCATACGAATTCCTAACAAATAATTATCGGTATGAGAGTAGTGATAGACTGTGATGATGCGGCTATAGAGCTGAAAAAGATCATCATCAAACATTTGAGCTCAAAGGGCGTCGAAGTGACCGATCTTGATTATCTTGGCAGTCATCAGGGGGCGTTCTACCCTGAGATAGGTTACAATCTTGCCCAGAAAATCAAAGACGGGCAGTATGAGAGAGGTATCCTGATTTGTGGGACCGGCCTTGGAATGGCCATGATTGCCAATAAGGTTCAAGGCGTGTATGCAGGAGTTTGCCACGATGTCTTTTCTGCAGAACGCCTGAGAAAGAGCAATGATGCGCAGGTTCTTACCATGGGCGCCCGCGTAATCGGTCCGGAACTGGCCAAAACCATCGTGGATGCATGGCTGGTATCCGAGTTCCAGGGTGGCGGCTCTGCTGCTAAAGTTCAGCAGATGAGAGATTTGGAAAGACAATCTTTTAATAATGTCAAATAATATGCAGAAGATAATCAATGATCCTTCTCTTGTCGTGGATCAGATGCTTGAGGGCTTTGTGAAAGCCAATTCCGATCTCGTATCTACGACAGAGAACGAAAGGGTACTGAAATATAAGAATGCACCGGTAAAAGGAAAAGTCGGTGTGGTTACCGGAGGCGGTTCTGGACACAAACCTGCCTTTGTCGGGTATATAGGAAGAAATATGGTGGATGCTGTGGCCGTGGGTGAATTGTTCTCATCGCCTCCTGCCCAGATGTTCTACGATGCTATCAGAGAGGCTGACGCCGGAGCAGGTGTGGCGATTCTCTATGGCAATTATGCCGGAGACAACATGAATGTGGCCATGGCTATCGAGCAGGCAGAGGATGACGGTATAGTGGTAGGCAAAGTGGTGGCCAATGACGATGTCCCGTCAGCTCCGTCTTCCGACAGAAGCAGGCGCAGGGGTGTGGCCGGAGAAATCCTTATGTGGAAGGTCGGAGGCGCCAAGGCGGCCATGGGCGGAAGCCTGGAGGAAGTGCTGGCAGTAGCTCAGAAAGCCATTGACAATACAAGAAGTATGGGTGTGGGCCTGAGTCCATGTATCCTTCCGGAGGTGGGCCATCCTAATTTCACCATTGAGCCCGGTACCATGGAAATCGGAATCGGACATCACGGAGAGCCCGGTATTGAGGTGGCCCCTCTTGAGAGCGCCAAGCAGATAGCCCGCAGGATGTGCGACGTCATCTTGACTGACCTTCCGTTCAAGTCAGGTGATGAGGTGGTCGTGCTTGTATCAGGCCTTGGCTCCACACCTCTTATGGAGCAGTATATTCTCTATGGTGAAGTGGAGAAGATACTGGAATCCAAGGGGATTAAAGTGCATAAATCTTTGGTAGGCAATTATTTTACGTCTCTTGAAATGGCCGGTGCTACCTTGTCGGTAATGCGTCTTGATGATGAGCTCAAGGAGTGTTTCGACTACGAGGCTGATGCCGTTTCGTTTAAACAATTCTAGTGATGCAGGAAAAATTTGAACAGGGGAGCGCCGCTGTGGTCGTGGATAATCTGATTGTGGCGATTCAGACCAACAAGCAGTTCCTCAGCGATATAGATGGAGCCATCGGGGATGGTGACCACGGAATCAATATGAATAAGGGATTTACCCTCTGCAGGGAAGCCCTTGACAAGCAGCCGGGCGATCTGGCTTATTCGCTTAAGACTCTCGGAAAGATTCTTATGATGAAGATCGGCGGGTCGATGGGCCCTTTGTACGGAAAGTTTTTCACATCCATAGGAAAGGCCTTCGACGGCAAGGAATTCATCGGCAAGGAGGAGTTCTTCGCAGCAATCGAATCCGCATTGGAGGAAATAGGGAAGATATCTCCGGCCAAAGTCGGAGATAAAACCCTTATGGACGTGCTTATTCCTGCATCTGAGGCTTTTGGCGCCGCTCTTTCTGAAGGAAAGGACTTTGCCCAGTGCCTTGATGCCATGGATGCGGCAGCCCTTAAGGGACGGGACAGTACGGTGGACATGATTGCCAAGATTGGACGCTCAAGCCGTCTTGGGGAGCGTTCCCGCGGTGTGATGGATGCCGGTTCGGCCTCATGTTATATCATACTGTCATCCATGGCTGACAGCATGAAATCTTTACTTGTATAGCACATGCTCATAGTACTTCTGATATTGGCTGTAGCTTTCATCGTGGTGTCCACGACGAAGTTCAAGCTTCATCCTTTCCTGGCCCTGATATTTGCGGCGATAGGTTTCGGTCTGCTGTCCGGGATGCCTTTTGCGGAGATCGTCAATTCGGTGAACAGTGGTTTCGGCGACATTGTCGGCCATATCGGATTGGTAATAGTCATAGGCTGCATAATAGGGACATTCCTTGAGGAGTCCGGTGGCGCGTATGTCATGGCCCAGGGCATAGTGAGACTGGCAGGCAAGAAGCGTGTGCCGCTCGCCATGCTGATTGTGGGCTGTTTCATATCGATACCGGTTTATGCCGATTCGGGCTTTGTGATTCTGTCGCCTCTGAACAAGGCCATCACCAAGAAATCCGGGATTTCTCTTGCATGCACGGCCATTGCGCTGTCGCTCGGTCTTACCATCACTCACTGTCTGGTACCTCCGACTCCGGGACCTGTGGCTGCTACCGCCATACTTGGGGCGGACTTAGGCCTTGTTATCCTTATCGGACTGATTGTGAGCGTGTTTGTCGCAGCGGAATCGTATTTTTTCGTAACGCGCTATGCGTCCCGCACTTACATAGATCCGGATCCTGATGGGGAAATTACCGTGGAAGAAGATGATGCCAAGGATAAACCTTCTGCCCTGCGGTCATTCCTCCCGGTGGTGGTGCCTTTGGTGCTGATTGTATTTAAGTCCATCTCCGATTTCCCGGGAGCCCCTTTCGGTGAGGGAGTTGCGGCAAGCGTGCTGCGCTTCGTCGGAGAGCCTGTGGTTGCCCTGATTATAGGTATGATTCTGTCTTTCTTCCTTCCGAAGAAATTTGACCGTGAACTGCTTTCCACTACCGGATGGGTAGGGAAGTCGCTTACGTCAGCTGCCGTGATTATCATGATTACAGCAGCCGGAGGATCTTTCGGTATGATACTGCGCAATTCCGGAATAGCTGACATTTTAGGTGAATCTCTGGCCGGTGCCAATGTGGGTATATGGCTGCCTTTCATAATAGCGGCCGCACTCAAGAGCGCACAAGGGTCTTCCACCGTGGCCATAGTTACCACGGCGTCGTTGATTGCACCGATGATGGAGGCTTTGGGATTTGTGTCGCCTGTTGGAAGGGCTTTGGCGGTGATGTCACTGTGCTCCGGAGCAATGGTCATGTCCCATGTCAATGACAGTTTCTTCTGGGTGGTGACCCAGTTGTCCGGGATGAATGTCAAGACCGGGTGCAAACTTCACGGGATTGGCACTCTTCTTGGAGGTCTGACTGCCATGCTTGTGGTGTGGATAGGTTATATGATATTTTGTTAGATATGAAGAAGAAAGTTATAATGAATGTGGAGTCTGTCTATACGGCCAACTCGTTTCTGTCCGGTGGCAGACGTTATGTGGCGGCAGGCTCTGAAACTACAAGTGAGGTATATCTGTATGATATGCAGAGCGGAACCTCCGAATTGGTGGGCGGATGTCCGGGCGGCGTGATGAGTTTTGTCCCGGTACCGGGACATCCTGACCTTTTCTATTCCATTATGGCTCTGTTCCCAGGATTTGTGGGACAAGAGGCCGGAGTGTTCAAGCATCGCAGGACTTCTGCCGGATGGGAAACGGAGAGGTGCATGCATCTGCCTTTCGCCCACAGGTGTGATGTGATTACTGTAGGAGGAGAGAATTATCTCTTTGCGGTTTCTGTCAGCAAGTTCAAAAGTGAACCGGCGGACTGGTCCAATGCCAGCGAAATATATGTTTGCAAGCTTGACCCTGATACCGGTGAGCCGGGCGAAGCACGACTTGTGGACAATACCATCTTCCGTAACCACGGAATGCTCAAGGTTTTGAAAGACGGCGTGGAGACGCTCATGGTATCAGGTGCAGAAGGTATTTTCTCTATCGAGATGACCGAGTGCGGAGAGTGGCACATGCATCGTATCTTTAATCATGAGGTCAGCGAATTCGGATTTGTGGATTTTGACGGAGACGGTGTGGATGAGATGGTTACCATCGAACCTTTCCATGGCGAGAATTTTGTGATATATAAGATGATTGCCGGGCAGTGGCAGCAGATTCATCACGGAGAGCTGTCTTTCGGACATGGCTTGAGTTGTGGTATGTTGAATGGGGAGGCGATAGCAGTTGTCGGAAACAGGCGGGACTCTCTGGCCCTTCGCAAAGTTCATCTGGAGGATGCCTCCAACTGGAAGTTCGTGGAAGAGGATATCGAACTTGGTGTCGGCCCTACCCAGACGCAGGTGTTCGAATTCGACGGAAAGGACTATATTTTGAGTGCTGACCAGAAAAAGAATCAGGTGGTGCTCTATAGTGAATAGATGATTTTTGGTTATTTGATTGATAGATATGAAAATTGGTTTTATCGGTCTTGGCGTTATGGGTAAGCCCATGGCCAAGAATCTTGTGAAGGCAGGTTACAAACTTGTCGTGTATGATGTGAAGCAGGAGCCGGTGGAGGAACTTGTCGCCCTGGGTGCGGAGAAAGGTGCCAATCCTGCGGATGTTGCGGCTAAGTCCGACGTTATCATAACAATGCTTCCTAACTCTCCTCATGTGGTGTCGGTGATTTCCGGCTCGCAGGGAGTTCTTGAGACACCTGGAGAAGGCAGGATTATCGTGGATATGAGCTCGATATCTCCTGTTGTCTCAAAGAAAATGTACGACCTTGCGGTGGCAAAAGGCTATGATATGCTCGATGCACCTGTGAGCGGTGGTGAGCCTAAGGCAATTGACGGTACCATGTCCATCATGGTAGGCGGCAAGGAGGAAACTTTCGAGAAGGTGAAGCCTATTCTTCTCTCTATGGGCGGTTCTGCCGTGCATATCGGTGAGATTGGCAGCGGAAATATCTGCAAGCTTGCCAACCAGATTATGGTGGCGCTTCATCTTGCCGCCGTCGGAGAGGCAATGGTGTTCGCGGAGAAAGCCGGTGTGGACCCGGAGAAGGTATATCAGGCTATTCGTGGCGGTCTTGCCGGAAGTACGGTACTTGACGCCAAGATGCCGATGATTCTGAATCGCAATTTCAAGCCGGGCGGTCCGATATGGATGCACACCAAGGATCTGCTCAATGTTCGTGATACGGCTCTTGAGATAGATGCTCCTATTCCTCTTACTGTCCAGATACTTGAGTTTATGAAAGCGCTCAAGGCTGACGGTAAGTCCGGAGATGACCACAGCGGTCTTATCCAGTACTGGGAGAAACTTGCCAACGTGCAGGTGAAAAAGCACTGACAAAGGAAGATTCTGCCTGCAAAGCACTGCATTACAGGCTTTATCCAAAAGTAGAGTGACTCTGGAGGAGTTATCAAAAATTACCAATTTGCTAATTATCAGCAAGTTGGTAATTTTATTTTCAAGATCTACCCCACGGAATTTTTAAGCGGTGTCGCAGGGATAACGGCCATTATAGATCTGCAAAGATTGCTTTGAGTTTGTCTGCTTCGGCGGAGAGTTTTGCCGGATTCTGTCTTTTCAGTTTTCCGAGGTTCATTAATTTCCATTGCACTGAAGGGTAATTCTTGAAGTAGCCGAAATCGAAGTTATCCCAATTTGGCTCTCCTTGTTCAAAGCTGACCAGGAAGGATTTGTCGGCCGGCGTCATCATCGAGCACACGTCTTGGATGAGCCCCGCGCGTGTATGCTCGAATTCTTCGTAAGTGAAGGGAATGTCAGTCATTCCTTCAAACTGATTGTAGAGCGCGTCATGCTGGTCAATGAGATTTGGTGCGAAGGATTCGTGGATGGGTCGGTCACTGCCTAGAAGGCAAAACATTAGGCCTTCGCGGGTCGCCGCCAGCGGGTACTCCATGTATTTGACGTCAAACAGATCCCGTGGATGCTGGCGGGAAAGGGCAGCGGCAATCTTGCCGCCGTATAGGAGGGTCATTGGGACAATATGGGCCTCGCAGTACAAGCCGAACTCATCCTGGGCTTTCCTACAGAGCGGAACGACTTGGACGGGACCGCCGATGATGCCACGTTTGGTTTGGTTGACTTCCACCTTGACCTGTTTCCCCTGGTATTCGCAAAGGAGTTTGCATGTGCTGAGTTTGGGAACGATGTGTATGTCGCGAAAAGCGTATTTTGCTTTGTCTGCAATGCTCATCAGATGGCAGTTGATGTGCTCCAAACTTTCTTCCCTGCCTTCCAGAGGGATGTAAGTAAGGTCTATATCAACCGAGTAGCGAGGCAAGTTCCTTATGAACAGGTTGATGGCTGAACCACCGTGGACGGCGAAAACTTTTTCGTCCATTACGATTGGAAGGAGCCTCAGGAGGACTTCCACCTTCTCTGCATATTCTCTATTCATAGTTAGCCAGTTCTACGGGGATGATTATCTGATATTTGCTGTCAAAGCACCCGGTTGCAGAGATATTCCTGATTCCTTTTCCTAGATTCATCTTGGAGATGTCCAGGGCACGGAACCAGCTATGGCCAGCTTTCTCGGCCATATATAGGAAGAGTCGCTTCACCTTGATGGAAGAGCATTTTTCCAACAGCTGCTGGACCAGTGTCGGACGAAGCGTAGTCATCATTTCCATGACATAGTAGCTGTACAATAGGGAGAACTGCTCCGGTGAAAGATGCAGGCATTCCATAAATGCCCGTTCCGGACCGGATATGAGCAGATCGGCGCCGTTGTAGTTATAAGTTTCCAGTCCGGTGTCCCCACCGAAAATAGATGTTGTAAAGTATTTTACCGTCATGTCCCACTCCAAGGAACAGAACCAACCAGGCAGACGGGCTTCCTTGTCAGTAAAAAGGTATGCAGAAGGCTTTCCCATAGATAAGAAGTGAGAGTATCCCCTGAGGTCCAGTGCGGAGGAAGCTCCCACGTGGCAGGCCTTGCCCAACTGCTTGTTGTAAGAAGCCACGGCGCCACATATGGTAGGATTGCTCCCCGCTATCTTGTAGACACCCTGTGCAATCCTCTCCAGCCAGCCACTGCGAACATACAGGGACTGCTCTTTCCTGTCAATTCCTTGAGCTGTCAACCAAGAGGAAAACAATAGTGAGTCGCGGGGAATAAGGTCTAAAATATTCTTTATTTTTGTCGCCATAGCGGCAATATTTACCGCAAATATAAACCAAAATTATAATATATACAAACTAAAAAACAAAATGCAAGGTTTTACAGTAATCATGCAATCCTATACACTTGCACCATCTTGCACACAGCATGCATATTCTTGCACTGATGTCTGTCGGAGTCACCACAAAACCCCGCCGGCGAGAAGTCCGGTGAGATGCTTGCAGTAGCAACATACTCTTCATCATCAAACAACGAAGACTGATTCATAGGTTGAGAGACTGGTACTTAAGCGATGACCGCCGTAGAGGAATCTGCGGAGAGTTGTGGTCCATATTCGCACTGACGGTAATAGCGTGGGATGCGGCAAAGGGACTGCGAAAGCAGTCCGCGGCGCGAGGATGAGGAAAAGGGGGGCCTTCCTCCTGACGAGCGCCGCTTTATCACGCGGCGGACTCTTCGGACAGGCACACTCACTGACGGTCATAAGAGGCACAAACACAGCTCCTTAACGTAATCTAGATTGTATGCGAAGCGAACACAGGCGGCGTCAGCCGTCCTGTGATACAATCTCGATAGATTATGTTAATGGTGCGGTGCATCGCACTGACGTTGAGTCTGATGGAGGTGCCTGGCCGATAATCTCCCCTCCGGGGTTGGGGGCAAATAGGATGCGAGTCTGAGGCGGCTTTTGCCGACTCTGTCTCGCATACCTTCTTCCATTATTGACCTGCTCTTCTGTGGCGGCTCTGCCGACATAGAGGAGCATAATAGACCCAGCAAGGTGGGTAACGAGGCCGTAGGCCGACTTAACGACCGCAGCTGACCACTTTTCTGCCTTCGCACCTTGATGCCGCTGTAGCCCGAAGTGAGTGCTCGACAACGAAGGGCTTGCACTGACCTTCGCACACCACCGACGCAAAATTTCGCCGAAGGCGGGAATCACCAAAAGTCTCAAAATCTCCAATAGCAGTAACACAATATAGAGAGATATGCAGTTGAAGTCTTTGATATTGTAAAATAGCAGGACGATGACAACCAATAGAAGGATAACACTCGCACAAGCACGGCCGCTGATGCAATATCACAAACCTACGAGGACCACCACTATCAGCAATATCCACAACGGCAGCACGATGACCGGCGGCAGGTAGTCGGCATCCCGCAGGGCGGGAGGGCGGGGAAAGCCGCAGGCTGCGAAGCAGCCGAGGCAGTGCGGAAGGCGGAAGCAAGTCTGTGGACTCCGCAGCACAGCGGAGGATGCCAACAGTCTTGCCCGCCTGGAGCCAATGGACAAGGTCGGTGAGCTGGACCTGCGACAGCAGGGACTGCTGACCGACACCGCTTTATATATCTATCTGAAAATCAGCCTTCTTTGCAGTAAATTCTCCTTCTGAAAAAGGCAAAAAAATACCGCATTTACGGTAATGCGGCCAACCAGGTCCTTCGTTCTTCGAGCGATGACATTGCAAATATATAAATAATTTTTACTCCTTGATCCTATTTATGTATTTTTTTTGATAGTAAGGTTGATTGTCGGCATCTACGCAAAAGCCTGTAATAAGGTCAAAATCAGGGTCAATATGTTCCAGGATGACGATATATTGCTTCCCCCTATACCAAAAGTATTCCCGCACTTTCCCATCTTCTTCAAGATACTTGAACCTTGTTATACGTTTATCTGCCTGATTTTCAATAATAGGTCTTATCCAATGGATTCTGTTTGCACGTTCCTCTCTGAATTCACGCACCTTTGATGCCGTCTTCCAATTTGAAGACTTTACCGTTCGCGTAATGACGTGAACAAATTTCTCCTTGTATGTTTCATACCATTCTGGCAGATTGTCTTTGCCGCTATTCGAGTACCTATAAGGCTTGACATTGATTCTCTCGCCATCAAGAAACACCCCGTCGGTAAAGAAATCCCGGCAGAAGACATCGTGCAAGATTTTGACCTTTTCTTCATCACCAACCTGAACCCCGTCCTTGTAGTACGGTTCAAGCGAACTCAACACATCTGTCATTTCTTTCTGGGCTGGTGGTTAAGAATATTGAATTTTTTCTCGAACGGAGGGGTCCCTTCATTGAGCGTATATCTTGATCTCGACTCAAGATATTCAAGGACCGCTTTCTTTGCCTCGCTTGCATTCGGTTGCCCGTCAAGGCATCTGCTCTTATATGCAACAGCGCCAATGAACAAATCCGTCATCTGGATAAACTGGGATTCGTGCGACCTGATGTGTTGAAAATGAGAAAACGGCGAATTTCCGTAGAATTTGTTTTCGAATACCTGATTGATCTTATCAAGCTTGCTACGGCCTTTAGTATCCTTTATGTCAAGGAAAACCTTATACGACACTTCATTGTTGTCATAATCGTACGAATACGGATTATACAACAAATGATATATCAACTTATAATAGAAGTTGTCGTGGTCTCCGTTATTGAAAGACTGGTTGTCGAGACGGTCTTTGTATGTCACCAATACGCAACGGAATTCCATTTCCGAATCGAAGAAAAAGTCAATCAGCTCCTTATACATTTGAATATGGGTAGAGCTGATAGTGTTCCACTTGATTTCGTGGAGGATGCCGTATTTCTCCTTTATGGCTTTCAACCGTTCCTTATACTCCTGAATTCTGTTTGAAGGCACTCGCACGGCACCGACACACATCACCGGAAAATGGTCGTGTTCCAAATGGCAACTCTCGTCTATGTAAAAGCAAAATTCATTCATAAACCGTCAAAGCAAGTATCAACAAACAAATATACTTATTTTATGTGACTCACCAATAATCTCGTTACCTTTGCTATCACAAGCATCCCCGATTATGGCAAAGATATACGTAGCAAGCAGCTGGAGGAACCAGTATTATTCCGATGTCGTGAACAGACTAAGAGAAGCCGGGCACGAGGTTTATGACTTTCGCAACCCTCCTCAGGGAACGGGAGGATTCCATTGGTCTGACGTAGATCCGAACTATATGGATTGGAACGTGGACCAGTACCGTGAAGGAATGAAGAGCCCCAGAGCACAGCAGCAGTTCTTCAACGATATCCAGGCTCTCGAATGGGCCGACACCTGCGTATTGCCATGTGGTCGTAGTGCTCACACCGAGGCTGGTTGGCTTGCAGGAAAGGGCAAGAAAACCATTGTATATATCGCGGAAATGCAGGAGGCTGAACTGATGTATATGCTCTTTGACCTCGTCACGGACAGTCCGGATGAAGTGATTTCATTCCTCAAATAACGGTGAAAAGCAGACAATGACGGAACCCTTCTCGGGCACCTTGTTATTCATCATTGTCAGCAGAAGCCATCCTGCGGATTTTGACGGGAATGCGGAACTGCTCCTGCAATTCTCTCTCTACCTCTTCCCGAATCCGTCTCTTGCGTCTCTCCTCGTCTCTTGCGAACTCACGGTCCGAACGGCGTCTGGCCTGATAGGATTCCCATTTGACCTTGTTGGCAGCAAGTTCGGCCTCGACTTGCGCAATCGTATCTTGGAACACCTTTGATTTCAACTCGCATTCCCAGATGGTGACAACGCTCCAGGACAGAGATTCGAGCCTCTGGATATTGACAGCATCCCGTTCCTTGTTCTTTCTGACCTTCTCCACCCAGAACTCCATATTTGTTTCGGGCACGGTGTGATGCTTGCAGCCATTGTGTCCATGCCAGAAGCAGCCGTTTACGAATATGACGGTGCGATACTTCGGCAGAACTATATCAGGAGTGCCGGGAAGGGACTTGACATTGACACGATAGCGATACCCTGCAGAGAACAAAGCCTTACGCAACAGCATTTCAGGTTTTGTGCCCTTTGATGACACCTGAGACATCATGTAATGGCGTTGTTGCTTGGTAACTATATCAGCCATACGGATACAAAAATCCTCACAGCGATTACCGTGAGGATTCATTTATTTACTTAGAATAAAGTAGGATCATTGTCACTCTCGGAAGGAAGACCGTCTATATCCTCTCCGTTCAAATAGCTCTTAACGGAATTCTTCAAAGCCCTGGAAAGGAATGTCGGAACAGCATTTCCAATCTGCAAATGCTTGTCCCCTCTCTTCCCGCAAAAAACATAATCATCCGGGAACCCCTGTAACCTTGCTCCTTCTCTTGTTGACAGAGGTCTCGGGTCGCGCGGATGAACGCACCGTGAAGATGAAGGGCATCCGAGATTTCGTGTTATCGTCGTACTCGGTTTATTCCACCATAAGCGGCAATAGCAATTGGCGAATCCGCTATTTGGCCTCAATTCTTCAGGGATATCCTTAGGAGAACCTCCGTCCGGCAAAGCTTCCATTATGGCGACAAGCCTTGCATTGTTCTTTGGGACCTCGTGCTCCTGAATCTCGACAAGAGCATTTGCGCGCATCAATTTCTGATACTCGTTTTGCGGTTCACAAGCATATGCAGTAGAACTTTCTCCCGTCTTGATGGAAGGCAAATCGCCAAGCGCTTCACCGAGTGTTACATATGGTTTAAGAGAAGCATCTTGAGGTTTGCCGAGTTCCGGGTCATAATGAGTCGGCTTCGGGTATTTGAAAGGCCTTGAGTCAAGGGTTCCTACAAGAATTACCCTCTCTCTTATTTGAGGGGCACCATAGTCGGCAGCATTCAAAAGGCGCATTTGCATATGGTAGCCTATTGACTCAAACAACGATATGATAGTCTTAATGAGGTCACCACCTTGCATAGAGAGTAGCCCTTTGACATTCTCAAAAATGAATAACTTCGGGCGAAGTTCTTTAAGAATTCTGTAATACTCTTGGAAAAGCTTTCCTCTCGGATCGTCAATCAATCTCTTGCCAACAGTTGAATAAGCTTGACAAGGAGGACCACCAACGACGATGTCAATATCACCCTTCTTAACTCCCAAATCTTTAGTCAAATCATCCAAAGAGAACTCCTTGATGTCTTTGTTATACATCTTTACAGTTGGATGATTACTGCTATATGCCTGAGCCATCGGTTCAAGTATCTCATTTGCGGCGAGAATCTGGAAATCGTCATCGTGAGCGAAGCCATAACTAAGGCCGCCTACGCCAGCAAATAGATCGATTACTTTATATGCCATATGAAATGATGGATAATTCCCGTTGCAAATATAAGCAATTTATGAAATATTCCAAAATGGAATATTAAATATTGATTTCTACATTTGCAATGTGAAAGCAAGCGATTTACAACGCGAGAGACTAAGACTGGCGGGGAAATTATACCAAACAAGGACGGAATTGGGCATAAAGCAATCCGATCTGCAAAACGAAGGTATAATCTCCCAGAGTCATTTGTCAAAAATAGAGAATGCTGAGATAAATGTCTCCGCAATAATGCTTTATGTTTTGGCAAAAAGATACGGGAAAGACATTTCTTACTTTTTTGAATAACATATATACTTCGTCATGGGTGCTTATCAGCATATGCTAAGCCTTTACCCCGACCTTGTAGATATAGCCACACGATTTGGATACCCCGAATCGAGCTTGTGCATATTACAAGGCGATGAGGCTAAACTTCGACAGGATTTTCCTGAAGCATACGGAAATTTAACCTCTTGCAAGCATAATAGAGATCACCGTACCGCAATGGAATACGGACAAGATTTAGTATCGTCCTGGCTATTTGAGGATTTTCTGATGGATAAGCTTCAAAAAGCGGGCATTACGATTGAGGGCGCTGGTGCCGATAAAAATAGGGAAGTTCTTCCCACAACCAAAGTTTCCGCTTCCAGTGACTGCCTTGTTTCATATAATGGTAAAGAAAGGCTGCTCGAATTGATGAGCGACTATACAGGATATTGGTCCAAATACGGAAAGATGGAACTCCGTGATTCAAAATTCACGAAAATGAAGAATTCGAGTTCCTTGTTTCTTGGCGTTTCGACAAAAGACAACAAGTATATTCTCCTTGATATGAGTGGAGAATTTGAAGCCACTTTTATCCCGTCATATTTTTTATATGGCGGCAAGCCGGCCTATTCCGTTAAACTCCTAAAAGCGTCAATGAAGGAATTAGACTTCAACGCGCTTGTCGAGGACATAATAAGTCATTTTTAATTTTCTCGTCATGACCGATAAAGAAATACGCAGCACATATGAAATGATTAAGAAATATTACGCCAAATACTTAGAAAGTCATGGCGTGCAACTTCCTAATCTGGAAAGAAATGGAGAATTTACAAAAGATGCATTAGTTCTCGTATATCTCTGCCAAAACTACCCAAATACGAGGGTCGTAACCAAAGATGAACTGACAGAATTTATTAGAACCTACGACCCATCCGTTAATGATGTCCAACAAGCACGGCACCTTGCCGCACAAAAGGGGTGGTACATTCTATCAGGAACGCGAAAAGATAATGAATCCAAAGACTTAAAGGCTGGAGAGTATAAGCTAACTACGCTCGAGCGTTTTTACCCTGGATTTACTCACGAACGGCGAGAATTCCTCGCAGGTGACGATTATTTCGAAGAACTTAAGGAGCAGTATGATTATCGGTGTGCAACATGTGGCTCAAAAGAAGGCGAACCACACCGATACTGGAAAACAACCATAACAGTGTTGCAGAAAGGGCACATGGACCCATCCAAGCCATTGGAGCCAGGAAATATTATTCCACAGTGCGAGAAATGCAACAGGCCCGACCGAAATTATTGGATTTACGATGAAAAAGGCCGTGTCGTAAGCGTGGCGAATGAGAAGGTAATAGACAAATGCTCAAAGCCCCTCAAGATTAAGATTTACGAAAGATTAAAAGAGCAATTATGGAAATAGACTTGCCCTATATGTCTGAGCTATTGATAAAAGGTAATTGGCGAAGCGTCTTCAATGCTTCGTCATTTTTTTTATTGGCAAATGCATTCAAATGCTCAAATAAAACAGAGTCATTCTCTGCTATCCAATCGTATTGGCACAGCTTTGATTCTTCAGAAAAAGAAATGGAACTGTAAATCCGACATATTTCCATGCTGCCAGGTTCGTCACAGCTGACCGTGAAAAACAGATAATCTTTGCCATTTGAAATGACGCCTGCACTGCAATATCCGTTGACATCAAAGTGCTCTTCTTCATAAACATATTCCCAACACATAACATTTAACAGTTAAATATTATCTCCTCCCAAGCACCTGATCAATCGGTGACCAAAGGAATCTAAAGTCTATCCGAATCGATGGAGAGAACCTCCACCCTTTTCATAGTCTTCACAAATATAATTCAATATTCCAATAAATCCGACAACATTTGGGGGGCGACATGTAAAAAAACAAGAAAGGCCCCTTTTGGAGCCCTTCTCATAAACTACACGCTTTAGATTACGAATTAGCGTTCTTCTTGCGGTATCGTCCGTGCTCAACCTTTTCCAGCGAGCCGGTTTCCGAGCACATTGCACGCACCCACTTTTCCGCCGTACTTGGAGATGTTCCCGTCTGCTTGTCCACCTCGATGTAGTCCTGCCGATCAAACTCTGCGGGCAGCGCCTCAAAGAACTTCTGGCGTTTGATACCTTTGGAGAATACATCAACCTTGCCGGCATCAACCTGAGACATCTCACCGAATATCCTTGCAGTATGAACGGACAGGACATCAATGATGGTAAGAGCCACATCGAAATCTTCGTCAGTGCAGTAGAATACCTGACTTAAATCCCCAGTCTCCTTTATCCTCAACGCTGATATGATCATAGCGATGCGAAAGCAGATGAGCCCGAGCCTGCGCACTGAAGCCAGAATGTCATCTTTGAAAACAGCATACATTCGTTGCTGCATCTGTTCGAAATGGGCATTGAAACGCTTGGACTGCTCTGCGCTGAGGCGGAACCGCATCGAATTCTCTTGCAACAGGCAATCATAGAAATCCATATATTCTCTTTCCCATTGAGCGAACTGTTCATTCAACGGCATTCCGTCCTGAGTTGCAAAGACATCTTTCCATGCGAGTCTTGATTCCAGACGGTAGAACATAAAGCGAGAGAATAGTCCATTCTCGGCATCCTTGATAAGTGATATGACTTGGCGCGGAGTACCGGAAAGAACAGTAGAGAGTCGAGGACAATCAACATTCACATCTTCGTCATTCGTCCTTCGGTGATAAGTGATAGGTTCGTGATGAAAAGCTTTGCGGAATCCGTCACTAAAGTTTCCGAAATCAGTTTCGAATGTGTTGGCGAGGGTATCGCCCTCAGTCTCAAAGACAAGTCCTTTTTCGTCATTCTCCTTGAGAAGTTGGTAAACAGCCGTGGCGCTGGTGTTGGCCGGGATGATGAGCATTGATTGAGCTGGCTTCTTTGGTCTCGGTCCTCGCGTTTTTCGGTCGGCACCTTCCCATTGCGCCACTTGTTCGTCATAGAGTTCCTTCGCCTTGTCATAGGCAGTTTTCATCCGACGATGGATTGCAAGGACAAGGTGACGGCAAAGCGAGAGCCGTCCCTTTCCTGAGGATGCACGCGCAGTCAGGAAGTAAAACAAGTTCGGATAGACCTTTACTCCGTCATAAACGCCGTAGATATTGGGCCGGCAACTGGAGAGCACCGTCATTGCCCCGAGTATCAGCGCATCGGTTTCCTGCGGCGATTCTCCGACCTTCGCAATCTGCTTGAGGTATTCCGGCAAGTGGTCGATAATGTCCTGCGAGAAGGTCGGCATTGGCAGGGACTTTTCGTCTCCTGAATCTCCAATTTCTCCAATATCTCCTGCTGGCGTTTTTGGAGAATTTGGAGTTTTCGGAGATTTGAGCTGTTTCGTCGTTCCAGTCCTTACATCAATACCGGCATCTTTCGCTTTCTGGAAGAAGGTACCTTTGGTGATGCCGGAACCGTGAGAGCGCAGACACTTGTCATACTGCTTGTCGGTTTCCTGAGCGTTGTATTCGGGATGAAAGCAACTGATGCGATGGAACAAAGGTCGTCCGCTTTCCCCGAGTTCGGATGACAGCGCGAATCCGAGGTCAAGCCAATTCTGATAGCCTTGTGTAAGGTCCAGATGAGCGGATTCTATACGCTGTACTACAGTCTCGATAACATTCACAATACCATCTGCCGGTACGGAGATATCGGCAATTTTGGAAATTTTGGAGGTTGTCGGCTTTTCGTTTGATGTGTGCCAGGCCTCCGGGTTAAATTCTTTCTTATTTTTCATTTCTATATGCACTTAGAGTTTATGAATGCGGCTGGGTCGTAGGGCAAGTAGCAAGCTCGTGAAATGTCTTTGCCGCTCTGGTCGACTTTGATGCCGTATGATGCGAGGTAGTTGGTGACTGCCTCAAAAAAGAACAGGTAATCGTGCCCCTCGTTGTTGACGATGCGGATGATCCATTTTACACCGTGTCCGCTTGGACTGCGGAACAGCAGAAGTGTTTCAAGCCGGCTGTTGTCGAGAAGCAGCTGAAATGTAGCCTCAACTGATTCTGCGGTTTCCGGTCCGTCCACGTCAATTACCATATAGCCTGACGGCTCGATGATATCGGCTGCGTTTCGGATTCGGAATACTCCGGCTGGCGTGACATAGTCGAAATTCTTTGCCTTGTAGTTCTGCTGAGCCGTCTTTCCCTGTATTGCCCGAAGTGTGGCGGTTGCGTTCTTCGCTCGATCGCTTATGATGTATTGGTACATCTGGCGTAGAGTGATGGAACTGTGCGGCACTTTGTTGAACACAGGTTTGCGGTAATAGGACAGAAGCGCTGTTTCCGGTTGAGGCTCGGGCTGCGGAATGATAATACTTCCAGCGCAGTGGGGCGTCTCCCGGGTCGATGCCGGTTCTGTCGCGGATGCGTCAGGCAAATCCTCCAGATCCTGCGGAAGGGTCGAGGACTGCTCCGTCATGGACTTGCGGTCGTACTGGTTGAAGGTCTCGCCGATATGGAGGTACATTTCTTTGTTGATGTGCTCCAGAAGCGGCTGGTTCTTCAGTCCGTAATAGAGTTCCGCAAGGTCGATGGCGGTGCCGTCCGGGATGTGTCCCGACTCGTCGTGATGGTGGGCGATGTAGCGCGAGAGTTTTGCCGCCGGGCGTTCTTTCGCCACCGAGACGTGCAGGGTGTCCCTGCCTTCATCGAACGGGTTGGGCCAGCAGCCGCTGTCAGGGAAGCTGACTTTCAATATCCTTCCACCAGGACAGTCCTGGTGGATGATATGAGAGTACAGGTCAAGGCCGTAACAGGTCTTGTCGAAGATTTGGTTGCGGCTAATCATCGGCGTCCCTGCTCAAGGTCCATTATCTCACGCTCGGAATAGTACACCGACTTTCCTATGTATATAGGAGTGATGTAGTGAGCCTTTTCCCATCGTATCAACGTGGTCACGTCTTTGCCCAGACGCCTGCTCGCCTCTTTGCGCGATATGCGTGCGTCCTTCGATTTCTCCTCGCGCTCGTCAAGGAGTTCTGAGAGTACATTCCTGATAGCTGTTTCCAGTTCAGGAGCCGTGGTGATGAGAAGCGTGCGCTTGTCATCTGAGTTTATAAATTCGGTCATGTTGCTGTAATTTTTAAAGTTGACAACAACAGCGCTGCACTTGCGTGCGTTTATGTGACCGCCATAAACAAGCGCTGTCCGAAACCACGGCGCGGTCATCGCCTATGATTTCGGACTGCAATTATATATAAATATTTTCGGGTTGTCTCGCTATGTTATGTGTTCATCTGTAGCGAGATACAAAGTAATTCTCCTCGCTACTCTTCGCTACTATTTGTAGCGCCGAATTTGGCTTTCAATGCAGTTTTATATGACTGAAGAACGGTTTGGTCAAAAGACCGTCTTCCATTGTAATACGCGGTAAATGTACTTTGTTTGGCGAATTGCCCGAACAATTCTTCTGCTTCTGCAAATTTAAGTTTTGAAGTATAGCCCAACTCTTTGGCCGCATATAGCAGAGCGATAGCTTTTGTAGGAGTTTCTCTGTCAAGATGGGCGTTGAGGTAGTCCTTCAACTCCTGCTCCCTACCCTCTACAAGCATATATGCATCGCCGTCTTTCGCTTGCTGTTTTTTGCCGATAGCCTTTACCGCCTCTTCGATAGATGGAACCTTAATCTCATGACCGGTTATTTCGCCAATGAACGTTTTCCCATATGGCGATTCATCTTGGTCGGCATCTTCGAACAAATCGTCTTCGGTGATGAAGTTATTGTCCAGGAGTGAACTATTGAAATCAGGTATTTCCTCAATTGTTTCATCTTCGTCGATTTCTCCCAGGTCGTTCAACTTTGAGTCAATATCAGGATCTCCGGTAATTGATTTGTACTCCACAATCATTTCCTGCTGAAGATTTTGCAAGACTGTCAAGGTGGTTTCTATGAACAAGCCGTAATTTATTTGAGAACTCAATAATTCATCAGTGGCAATGTACATTTCCGCTTCTATACACACGCGATGGACACAGTATAATGTAGTTTCAATCCATGACTCGACTTCGTGATATTTTTGTGTGGTGAAATTTGTCTCCCTATCCACAAGGTCAAGATATGTCTGAAGGTCAGACTCGAACAATACGCGTAGCCTCTCTTTATATGTTTCAAGCCTTTCATCCTCAGGCATCGATTCCGATTCACGAGCCACCTCCAAAAAAGCATCGCGAACCATTTCCAGTACGTTCTCGTAAAACGCTTCAATGTTGGAGTCTCTATCGAAAAGCACATCCCGTTCCTTTCCACCACCGATTTTGCCTCTATATTGTTCCCTTAGCAACAGCAAGTCCTGAAATCCCCAGCCGTTAACATTGTAAAAGACTTCGTGCTGATATCTATGATTATAAAGGACTCCAGCTTTGTATCCGGCCGTAAGAAACGCAACTCGTTGGATAAAAAACATCAAGAGGTTATGTGCCTTTTTGTCTTTTACCTTGTTACTCTCTTTGTCCCGCTCTTTTCTTGGGATAGGAAGCAATTTCTTTTGAGCGTCACTATAAATCGAATCCAAGAAGATGACCATTATTTCGTGCCAATGGTCTATGCATGCGAACCTGATTTCAATTCGGTCTTCCTGGCTAAGATGAGTGTACATCAGGAAATTATCATATTCATTGTCGATAATTTCGTATGCTTCGGAAATGATAGCGCCATCTATGACAGTTGAAGAGCTGTCGGTAACACGCATCATCAACTGGAACAATTGATGGTATACCATTTCAGAATTGAACTCGTACCCCATCGCATTTATATAGATTTCGTCGGAATGTGTGTCAGACGGCTCTTGCGTAGAA
>OQVL01000571.1_pt1 | contig 20034 bp, 13 predicted proteins | sample 1691501 | NCBI WGS metagenome assembly OQVL01 (sample SAMN03418253, study PRJEB22391) | human gut metagenome | biome: human-gut; feature: organic feature; material: feces | host: Homo sapiens | place: Tanzania | collected 2013-01 | reverse complement strand
AAAATATTATTGGGAATGACCCTGCTGATGTCTATGGTGTCTTGCACCGAGGACTTCACCGATTGGGGTAAACCACAGACCAATCCTCAGGAGGATGCCGTAACATTCGGTAATGGTAGCGTAGCTCCAGTTGAGGTCATCAACTTGGCTGACGTTCAGACAGAGAAGGTAAAAGTAGCGAGCATTGTTGCTCCTACTTCTTCCGACGCGGCCTATAAACCAAGCTTCAAAATCAATTTCGATGGTCAGACATTCGATATTGACGCTGAGGGTAATATGGCAAAAGCCGACTTGGTAAACTATATAGTAGAAAAGTTTGGCAAGCGTCCTTCCGAGCGCGACATCGATGCCACTCTCGACGCATGGGTTAACAATGGATCGACAGCCGTCAAGATGGCTACATCAGAGAAGTTCCAGGTGAAGGCCATCCCTGAGGCTCCAGTTATTGAAGAAGGTTACTACCTCGTAGGTGATATGTTTACTACAGAAGACGTAAATGGTTGGACTAAAGAAGCAGCAAAGGCATTCAAGCACAGCGATAAGGATGTATATGAGGATCCGGTCTTCACCATAAGCTTCGAGACTAAAAAGCCCGACCAGTACTGGAAGATTATTCCTAAGAAGAACATCGACGCTGATGACCTCTGGGCTGCCGGCGTAGTAGGTCCTAAGGTTGACGGCGACGACAGCATGACTGGTTTGTTGACCAACGGTGAAGCTAAGGCTGGCAAGATTGCCAAGGCTGGCAAGTACAAGCTCACCATCAACATGATGGACTACTCTTATACCTTAGAGGAGGTTAATTACGATCCATTCATTTACTTCATCGGCGCAACTGACGGCTGGACAAACGCTGAGCAGAAGCTTGCTCTCGTAGACGATGCAAAGGGAGTATACACTGGTTACCTTTATTGTGCCGACCCTAACGGTTGGGGCAATCAGTTCAAGTTCCAGCGTGTAGCCGGTAGTTGGGATAATGAGATAAATTCTGGTACATTCAGCACATTCTCTGGTGCAGCAACCAGCGAAGGTGGAAACATCGGCGTTAACGCAGGAGAAGGTGTATACTACTTCGATGTTAATCTTGGAGAAGGCACCATCAAGGCCACTAAGGTTGAGACCATGGGCATCATCGGTGGTTTCAATAATTGGGCTGGCGACGCTCCAATGACATGGAATGCTGAAGAGTATTGCTTCGAGGCAACTAATGTTGGTGTGACAGCCGACGGTTGGAAGTTCCGCGTAAACGGAGGTTGGGATATCAATCTCGGTGGAAGCCTCGACAACTTGACAGCAGGTGGCGACAACATTTCGGTTGCCGGCAACACAGTCAAGCTGTATCCTACAAGAAAGACTTCTGAGAATATCTACTGCACAGTAAAATAAGCGTCAGGAGGCTTATCTCACTTCACTGCTGACAAAGCAGAAGTAAAGTAACATAAAAGCTTCATCTATCATATAAACACAACTCTGGATGGAGGGAGTGGAAAGAAGGCGTAATGCTGACTTTCCGCTCCCTTTTTTTTCGTATGAATCTATTTGTAGCCGTCGCACGCGTGGAATTCGTCGCTTTTCTGAAAAAGCAGCCGTCACACACATGGAATTCGTTGCTTTTCCAGAAAAAGTAGCCGTAACTAAAAGATATTTGTTGTTTTTACTCAACAAGTAGCCGTCACACGCATGGGATTCGTTGTTTTCCAGAAAAAGTAGCTGTAACTAAAAGATATTTGTATTTTTCCCCAAAAAGAAGGTTTCCCATGGATGATCTTGCCATTTTTTTTTCAGATGAAGGTTTCACATGAAAGATATTTGTGCTTTCTCTTCGGTTGAAGGATTAACATGGAAAATCTGCAAACGTTTACATTCTATTTTCCGAATTTGCCCACATTATATATATATCATAATAAATCTTTTTTCTAAATTTGCAATTGCAATCCAGCCCCGCGCCTAATTATAAGTATCAAAAACATAAACAATCAATTATAAAATTCCAACCAATATATGAACGTAACATTCAGCATCCCATACCGCACTGCGTATGGCGACGAACTTCTGCTAAATATCGCCCCGGCACGCGAGGACGAAAGTTTGGCATTAGACATGAGCCAGTTTAAGGCACTCGCTATGGCTACCCACGATGGTGAGACATGGACACTGAACACTACTCTTGACCCAGATAAGGCCACACGCTACGACTATTTCTACAGCGTGCGTAGTATCCGCGGCATCAAGTGCTCAGAGTGGAAAACTATTATGCACCGTCTCGACCTCACAGCGTCGAAGGCAAATGCCTACGATGTGAACGACCGTTGGACCGACTTCCCCGGCGACACCCAACTCTACAGCTCGGCTTTCACCGATTGTATTAACCGCCGTGTGCAGTCGGCAGTGCCCGCCACCGATTCTTCTGCCACATTGCGCCTTGTGGTGCGCGCGCCACAGTTGCGCTCAGGTATGCGCCTTAACATTGTAGGAGCACAGCCAGCCTTGGGCTGCTGGAATCTTGCAAAGGCACTGCCTATGGTTGAGCACAACCACAACGAGTGGATAGTCGACTTGGACGCCGACAGCCTCTTTGCCTCAATCCACCGCAGCCGCACTACATCAGCCGTTGCCAAGGACGAGAATGTGAACCTCGAGTTCAAGTTTGTTGCCTTTGGCGACAAGGGCGAAGTGGAGTGGGAGACAGGCCAGAACCGCACGCTCTGCGTAGAGCCGTTGCCTCAAGGCGAGGTGCGTGTTGAAGTTCTCGACCAGGCATTCTTCGCTCTCTACAACCAGAAGGTGGCAGGAACCCTCATCCCCGTGTTCTCGCTCCGCTCGGAGGGCAGCTTCGGTGTGGGCGACTTCGGCGACTTGAAGCTGATGATCGACTGGGTGGCACAAACCCACCAGCGCCTGCTCCAGGTGCTTCCTATCAACGACTCCACATCCACCCACACCTGGACCGACTCTTATCCCTACTCGTGCATAAGCATCTTTGCCCTGCATCCGCAGTTTTGCGACCTCCGTCAGTTGCCTGCCCTCAAGGACAAGGTTGAGGCCGACCGCTTCGAGATGCTTCGCGAGGAACTCAACGGTCTGCCGCAGGTCGACTACGAGCGCGTGAACAACGCCAAGACAAAATACTTGCAGCTCCTCTTCAAGCAGGAAGGCAAGGAGGTGCTCGCGACAGAGGATTTCAAGGAGTTCTTCAAGCACACAGAGCATTGGCTCGTGCCCTACGCCCAGTATTGCTATTTGCGCGACAAGAACGGCACATGCGAGTTTGCCAAGTGGAAGGGTCACACACAGTGGAACGAGGCCGACCGCGCCTCGCTCTCCAATCCGCAGAACAAGGCGTTCAAGGATGTTGCGTTCTTCTACTATGTGCAGTTCGTGCTCGACCGTCAGATGCGCTCGGCTCACGACTATGCCCGTGCGCGTGGCGTGATACTCAAGGGCGACATTCCTATCGGTGTCAACCGCAACGGTTGCGACGTATGGCATGAGCCGGAATACTTCCATCTCGACTCGCAGGCAGGTGCTCCACCAGACGGCTTCTCTGTGAACGGACAGAACTGGGGCTTCCCTACATACAACTGGGAACGCATGATTGCCGATGGTTGCCAGTGGTGGGTGCGCCGCTTCCAGAACATGCAGCAGTATTTCGACGCCTACCGCATCGACCATGTGCTCGGCTTCTTCCGCATCTGGGCCATACCTACCGACTGTGTTCACGGACTCCTTGGACAGTTCCAGCCGGCTCTCGCCATGAGCCGCGAGGAGATTAAGAGCTACGGACTCAACTTCCAGGAGGATTTGTTCACCAAGCCGTTCATCGCCGACTGGATTGTCAGCCGCATCTTCAAGGAGCACGCCGAGGAGGTGAAGGAGAAATACTTGCAGCACGAGCACGACGACATCTTCTCGCTGAAGCCTGAGTACGACACCGAGCGCAAGGTTGAGGCCGCCTTCGAGGGCAAGACCACAGACAAGGACATCTGGCTGCGCGACGGACTCTACGCTCTTATAGAGAACGTGCTCTTCGTGCGCGACCGTCAGAACCCGAATATGTTCCATCCGCGCATCACGGCACAGCTCAACTTCATGTACGAGGCTCTGTGGCAGAACGACAAGGATGCCTTCAACCGCCTCTACAACGACTACTACTATCGTCGCAACAACGACTTCTGGTATCGCGAGGCTATGAAGAAGCTGCCGCTCCTCTCGCAGGCTACACGAATGCTCGTGTGTGCCGAGGACCTTGGCATGGTGCCCGACTGCGTGCAGTGGGTTATGAATGAGCTTCGCATCCTGAGCCTTGAGCTTCAGTCGATGCCGAAGGACCCAAGTGTGGAGTTCGGCCATCTCTCGCACAATCCCTACCGCTCAGTATGCACATTGTCAACCCACGATATGCCTACACTCCGCCAGTGGTGGGACGAGGACTACGACCGCACACAGAAGTACTACAACACAATGCTCTATCGTGGTGGTGCCGCTCCTCATCCGCTCCCAGGTTGGCTCGCACGCGACATCGTGTCGCGTCAGCTCACTTCGCCTTCAATGCTCTGCGTCCTTTCGCTCCAAGACTGGTTTGCCATCGACGAGCGCATCCGCCTTGCCGACGCCAACGCCGAGCGCATCAATATCCCTGCCATCCCGAAGCACTATTGGCGCTATCGCATGCACATGACGATAGAACAGCTGATTGCTGACAAGGAATATAATGATGAGGTGAAGGATCTGATTGACGAGGCAGGTAGAAAGTAAAATGGCAGAGTGGGTATGGCATCCTTGCCATACCATCCTACTAATTGCCGCTCATATATAAGGATAAATTCGAACAAATACTAAATTTAAAGAATCAACATGAAGTTTCGCACACTTCTCCTCTCCCTTCTTTCCACCTGCACGGGCCATTACGCCTTGGCGCAGACCTTCAACGAAGTGGAGTATTCTCCAAAGGCTACGACCTTCCAACTCACCACTTCGCCCGACGTGAAGAAGGTGAATGTTGTGATTACAGATAATGACAGCGACACGGCTGGACAACTCGTGAAGTCGATGAAGCGTGTTGGTGCCGGCAAGTGGAAGCTGACAGTAAAGAACGACCTCAAGGGCAAATACTATGTGTTCAGTGTCTACAACCAGGAACAGCCCGACATTACTCCCGGACTGTTTGCCAAGGCTGTAGGTGTCAACGGCAAGCGTGGCGCTATCGTCGACCTTAAAGACACCGACCCCGAAGGCTGGGCCGACGATGTGCGTCCGGCATTGAAGAATCCTTGCGACCTCGTAATCTACGAGATGCACCACCGCGACTTCTCCATGGACCTCTCCTCTGGCATCAAGAACAAGGGAAAGTTCCTTGCGCTCACCGAACCTGCCGCCATCGACCATCTGCGCCGCCTTGGCGTGAATGCCATCCACATACTGCCGTCGTTCGACTTTGCCTCGATTGACGAGTCGAAGCCCGATGTGGCTCAATACAACTGGGGCTACGACCCTCTCAACTATAATGTGCCCGAAGGCTCTTACTCTACCAACGCTGCCGACCCTAAGGTTCGCATACGTGAGTTCAAGCAGATGGTGCAGGCTCTCCACAAGGCTGGCATCCGTGTCATCCTCGACGTTGTGTACAACCATACCTTCGACATCAACGGCTCGAATTTCCAAAAGACCTATCCCGACTATTACTTCCGCAAGACAGCCGAAGGCAAATACTCCGACGGCTCTGGCTGCGGCAACGAGACGGCATCCGACAAACAGCTGATGCGCGACTTTATGAAGGAGAGCGTGGAGTATTGGGTTAAGGAATATCATATCGACGGTTTCCGCTTCGACCTCATGGGCATCCACGACATCGAGACCATGAACGAGATACACGATGTGGTGAGCAAGATCGACCCTTCAATATATATATATGGTGAGGGCTGGAGCGCAGGTTCGTGCGCTTATCCCCAGGAGAAGCTTGCCATGAAGGCCAACGCACGCGAGCTGAATGGCATTGGAGCCTTCAGCGACGAAATGCGCGATGCCTTGCGCGGTCCGTTCTCGGATGACACAAAGGGCGGTTTCCTTGCAGGAGTGCCTGGCCAGGAGGAGAGCATCAAGTTTGGCATTGCCGGAGCGATAAGCCATCCGCAGATAGACATGACAAAGGTGAACTACTCTAAGACAGCCTGGACCAACGAGCCGTCGCAGATGGTGGCCTATGTCAGCTGCCACGACGACATGTGCCTCACCGACCGTCTGCGTGCAAGCATCCCGTACATCGGCGACGACGAGCTCATTCGTCTCGACCTTCTCGCACAGACAGCCGTGTTCACATCGCAGGGCGTTCCGTTCATTCTTGCTGGCGAGGAAATGCTGCGCGACAAGAAGGGAGTGCACAACTCCTTCCGTTCGCCTGACTCCATCAACCGCCTCGACTGGAACAACATGAAGCGTTATCCGCAGGTGTTCGACTACTATTCGGGTCTTATCTCTCTGCGCAAGCAGCATCCTGCCTTCCGCATGGGTTCTGCCGACGAGGTGCGCAAGCATCTTGTGTTCCTCGATGCTCCCGCAGGAGTGGTGGCATATCAGCTTAAGGACAATGCCGGCGGCGACTCTTGGAAGAACATTATCGTGATACTCAACTCGCAGAAGACTCCACAGACTGTCAACGTGCCAGAGGGCAGCTACACAATGGTTGTTGCCAACGGCAAGGTGAATGCCGGTGGCATTGGTCTGGTGAGTGGCAAGACGGTGACTGTGGCTCCACAGTCGGCGTTGATTGTGCATGATTAAAAGATTTAAGTGAACTTCAACACCTAAATAATTATGAACTTAAAAAATATAAAACTCTCCTCATTAAAGAGAAAGGGCAAGGAGGCAGGACTTCTCCTTTCCCTCTTATTGACAAGCAACATCAATATGAGTGCAGCCCAGAAAGTCGACCGTATCGACCCCACCAACTGGTTTGTAGGCATGAAGAACCCTCAGGTTCAGCTCATGGTCTACGGCAAGGATATACGTTCTGCCGAGGTTACAACCGATTATCCCGGCGTGCGCATCGACTCGCTCGTGCGTCTCGACAGTCCCAACTATCTGCTCGTTTACATGAACGTGAAGGATGCTCAGCCCGGAACAATGAATCTTCAGTTCCGTGCTGCCAAGGGCAAGACCAACGTGAAGTATGAGCTTAAGGCGCGCGACATGAGTGGCGACGACCGCAAGGGCTTCACCAATGCCGACGTTCTCTATATGCTCATGCCCGACCGTTTCGCTTCGAGTGGCAAGAACATTAATGTCAAAGGATTGAAAGCATATACTGTAAACCGCAAGCAGCCGTCGCTGCGTCATGGCGGCGACCTTGAGGGCATTCGCCAGCACCTTGACTATTTCAACGAACTTGGCGTTACAGCCCTTTGGCTCACTCCGGTATTGGAGAACGACTCTCCCGACCACGGCACACAGAGCTCTTATCATGGCTATGCCACAACCGACTACTATCGCGTTGACCCACGCTTCGGCTCAAACGCCGACTATCGCCAGCTCATTGACGATGCCCACAAGAAGGGATTGAAGGTGGTGATGGACATGATTTTCAACCACTGTGGTTTCGACCATCCTTGGGTGAAGGACATGCCTACAAAGGATTGGTTCAACACTCCCGAATGGCTTGCTCCCGAAAATCAGAAGAATGCCGTGAAGACAAAGACGATGGACGGCGACCAGATGACCAACGACAAGTATCTGCAGACAAGCTACAAGCTCACTCCTGTGCTCGACCCATACGCATCGAAGGTTGACTTGCACGAGACAGTGGACGGTTGGTTTGTGCCTACAATGCCCGATCTCAACCAGCGCAACCAGCACCTCATGACTTACCTCATTCAGAACTCGGAGTGGTGGATTGAGACTGTAGGCATCGACGGCATACGCATGGACACCTATCCTTATGCCGACCGCAAGGGTATGGCCCATTGGATGAAGGTGCTCAACGAGGAATATCCCAACTTCAACACCGTGGGCGAGACATGGGTTACCGAGCCTGCCTACACTGCCGCATGGCAGAAGGACTCACCTCTCTCGGATGTAAACTCCAACCTCAAGACAGTCATGGACTTCTCGTTCTTCGACAAGCTCAATCAGGCTAAGCATGAGGAGACCGACGACTGGTGGAAAGGTTTCAACCGCATCTACAACTCCCTCTGCTACGACTATCTGTATGTGGACCCGTCGTATGTGATGGCGTTTATCGAGAACCACGACACCGACCGCTTCCTTGGCGAGGGTCAGGACTCGCTTGCCCTTAAGCAGGCACTCGCTCTCTTGCTCACCGTCAACCGCATTCCGCAGCTCTACTACGGCACGGAGATAATGATGAATGGCACAAAGCAGGTGACTGATGGCAATGTGCGCCGCGATTTCCCTGGAGGCTTCCCTGGTGACACACGCAATGCCTTCAACAAGGCAGAGCGCACAAAGGCAGAGCAGGACATGTTCAGCTGGACAAGCCGACTGCTGCATTGGCGACAGGGCAACGAAGTCATAACCAAGGGCAAGCAGACTCAGTTCATCCCCATGAAGGGAGTGTATGTGGTGGCCCGCACTCTTGGCGACAAGGCTGTGATGACCGTAATCAATGGCACATCAAAGGCTGCCACAATGAAGACAGAGCGTTATGCCGAGATAATTGGCAACCGCAAGGAGGCAACAAACGTTCTTACGGGTCGTAAGATTGACCTTACAAAGGATGTGAAATTGCAGCCAAGAGGAGTCTTGGTTCTTAGTATGTAGAAATAGGAGGAGGGTATTCTCAACTGTTACTTTTTTTAAGTCTAAAACAACAATGACCAAATTTTCCAAATCAATAGCAAGCTTAATCTGTGGATTAGGATTGCTTCCGCTATCCGCTTCAGCCCAAGGCTGGCCATCCAAATATCAGGGTGTGATGCTTCAGGGTTTCTATTGGGACAGCTTCGATGCCTCGCAATGGACAAATCTTGAAAGTCAGGCAGACGAGTTCGCCCAGTATTTCAAGCTCGTGTGGGTTCCGCAGAGTGCATATTGTGGCGGAAAGTCGATGGGCTACAACGACCTTTATTGGTTCAGCAACTACAATTCGTCGTTCGGTTCGGAGGCTCAGCTCCGCTCAATGATCAAGACATTCAAGCAGAAGGGCATTGGCACCATAGCCGATGTCGTAATCAATCACCGTGGAACAATAAAGGATTGGTTCGACTTCCCCACCGAGACCTACAACGGCAAGACCTACACCATGACCTCTACCGATGTCTGTGCCAACGACGATAAAGGCAAGGCTGCCACGGCTGCCAAGCAAAAAGGCGTAAGCCTTAGCGCTAACAACGACTCGGGCGAGGATTGGGACGGAATTCGCGATCTCGACCATAACTCTGAGAATGTGCAGAACACAGTCATCGACTATCTGCGTATGCTTATCGACGACTTCGGCTATACCGGATTCCGCTATGACATGACCAAGGGCTACGACGGTAAGTTCACTGGTTTGTACAACTCTACTGTCAATCCCGAATTCTCGGTAGGAGAGTATTGGGACGGCAACAAGTCGGTGCTTATGAGGTGGCTTCAGGCTACCAAGGTGGATGACAAGATTCAGTCGGCCACATTCGACTTCACCATCCGCTACACTGTGCGCGATGCCGCCAACAATGGCAACTGGGCAAAACTCTCAACAGGCGGTCTTGCCACAAACGACACCTACAAGCGTTATGCCGTGACCTTTGTGGAGAACCACGACACAGAGAAACGTGCCGACAACGAGAACGACCCTTTACGCAAGGACACTCTCGCCGCCAACGCTTACTTATTGGCTATGCCAGGCACTCCATGCGTGTTCTACAAGCATTGGATTGACTGCAAGCAGGACCTCAAGAACATGATTCTCCTGCGCAACCGTGCAGGCATCAACAACGAGAGCAAGTACAACAGCGAGGAAAGCACATCAGCTCGATTCGTGTTCACCACAACTGGTGAGAATGGAAAGCTGCGTGTTGCTGTGGGTAAAACAGCCAACAGCTATGAGCCGGGCAATGGCTATGCGCTTGCTGCCGAGGGCTACCACTGGCGCTACTTCCTTGAGACATCGCTGGAGACAGCATGGCCGTCGCTGCCGTCGGGAACTTACTACAATGAGCCTACGGTCACTCTGCGTGCCATTTCTGCCAATGCCGATGCCAAGATTGCCTATACTCTCGATGGCTCCGAGCCAACAGCCAAGAGCAATGTAGTGGCTAATGGCACTGCAATCACATTGCCCGAGGGCAACATTACGCTCAAGGTGGGATTGCTCGTAGGTGGAAACGTGAGTGGAGTGGAGACCCGCTCCTACGAGGTGAAGAGTTTCAAGCCTTACCCAATCTCTGTGTATGTCAATACAGAAAATGTGGGTTGGGACCATGCCTACTTCTGGACATGGGGAGGCGACGAAACTCACGGACCAGCCAATAAGGATTGGCCTGGCGATAAAGTCGCTACAGCCACCGAGCATAATGGCAAGAAATGGTTTGCCAAGTCGTTCAGCATCAACACGCCCACCGACTATGTGAGCTTTGTGTTTGCCAAGGACAAGAGCACTCAGACTGCCGACGTGAGCAACGTTACTGCAACATCCTATTTCGAGGTGTTGAAAGATGTCAACGGTCAAGGACATTATCTCGTGAAGGATGTCACCAAGGAGAATACCACAGCCATAATCTCCATCCACGACAATGCGTCGGCTCTCAACCGTCCTACTGTCGTAAGCACTATCGACGGCAGAACCGTGCGCCGATTCAACAGTAGTGTCGAGACAGCCAAGGCTCTTGACGGACTCGCCAAGGGTATGTATGTTGTCAATGGCAAGAAGGTTGTAAAATAAGACAAAAACATTTAAAACACCGTATATGTTTTCCGAGCCTACGGAAAATATATACGGTGATAAACAGAAAAAACATTAGCACAATGTTGCCTTAATGTTTTAAATATTATGATTCAAAACACAACATTCACAATTCAAAACTAAAAATCCCACTTTTTCTTTTATTTTTACAATATTCGTGTGAAACTGGCGTTATACTAACGTGTTTAAACGCTATCAAATAATAATAATCATCATGCTGCTTACGCTTGTCTCCGTCAGGAGCCATGCGCAGTACGACGTGTCCTTCGCCCATTACTTCGACATGGAGCCGTCGTTCAATGCAGCTGCCGTGGGTAAACAGTCAAAGCTCAATGTGTCGGCTGCCTACGCCATGGACCTTGCCGGATTCAAGAACAATCCGCAGACAATGTATGCCGGAGCCGATATGCCATTCATCTTCATGAAGTCATACCACGGAGCCGGAGTGCAGTTTATGAACGACAAGATTGGTTTGTTCACACACAAGCGTCTTGCCCTGCAATACGCCTACAAGACAAAGCTCTTTGGAGGTCAGCTGTCAATGGGTGTGTCGGCAGGACTGCTAAGCGAGAGTTTCGACGGAACAAAAGTCGACCTTGAGGATTCTAACGACCCCGCTTTCTCTTCGACAAAGCTCGACGGCAACGCCATCGACCTCGCCTTGGGACTATACTACACCCACCGCAACTGGTATGTAGGTCTCTCGGCACAGCACCTCAACTCACCCCTTGTAAACCTCGGCGAGCGCAACGAGCTTCAGGTGGATGCCACCTATTATGCCACGGGCGGCTACGACATCCGCTTGCGCAACCCCTATCTCACGCTCAAACCATCCTTCCTTGTGCGCACCGATGGTGTGGCTTGGCGAGGCGACATAAGCGGTCGGCTTGTTTACACCAACGACAAGAAGATGATGTATCTTGGAGCAAGCTATTCGCCCACCAACTCAGTTACGGTGCTCATCGGCGGCAATGTACACGGCATTGTTATGGGATATTCCTACGAGATGTACACGTCTGCCATAAACCCCGGCAACGGCAGCCACGAGATTTACGTGGGCTACCAGATGGACCTCAACCTTGTGAAGAAAGGCAAAAACCTGCACAAGAGTGTGAGAACCCTGTAGCATTAGGTAAAAAGAAAGACTGATTGTAAAATTCAGAATAATAAAATCAATCATAGATGAAAACAAGAAAAAGCATATTACTATTAGGCATCATGGCTTTCTCCATGATTCTCACCGGCTGCTTCGGCGGCAGGGCAGCCTCTTCCTCTGGACGTGGAGGCGAGGTTGTGGGAATAGGCGGACGCTCCTTCGTTGAGCCTACTCCCTATGGCATGGTGAAGGTGAACCGTGGCTATCTGCACATGGGTATCGACAAGCAAGACTCGCTGTGGGGCAAGAAGACTCCAGTGAAGGATGTGTCGGTCGACGGATTTTGGATGGACGAGACCGAAGTGTCCAACTCCAAATACAAGCAGTTTGTGGCTTGGGTGCGCGACAGTATCATCCGCACACGCCTTGCCGACCCGCAGTATGGTGGCGATGAGACGTACATGATAACCGAGGATAAGAATGGCGACCCCGTCACTCCGCACCTCAACTGGAAGAAACCCTTGCCTCGCAAACCCAACGAGGACGAGCTTCGCGCCATAGAGAGCGTATATACACGCAATCCTATTACGGGCGAGAAGATGCTCGACTACCGTCAGATGAACTATCGCTACGAGGTGTACGACTATACGGCTGCTGCCTTGCGCCGCAACCGACTTAATCCCGAGGAGCGAAATCTCAATACCGATGTCACTGTCAATCCCGACGAGGTGGTGATGATATCCAAGGACACCGCCTATGTAGACGACGAGGGACGCATCGTGCGCGAAACTATCAACCGCCAGCTCAGCGGTCCGTGGGACTTCCTCAACACCTACATCGTGAATGTCTATCCCGACACAACCGTTTGGGTGAACGACTTCCAGAATGCCGAAAACGAGGTGTATCTGCGCAACTATTATTCCAACCCTGCCTACAACGACTATCCCGTAGTGGGAGTTACATGGGAGCAGGCCAACGCCTTCTGTGCTTGGCGCACCGATTATCTGCTCAAGGGTCTTGGTCCGGAGGCACGTTATGTGCAACGCTATCGTCTGCCCACCGAGGCAGAATGGGAGTATGCCGCACGTGGCAAGTCGGGAGCTGAGTTCCCGTGGGAAGACCCAAGCGTGAAGAGTGGCGACGGATGTTTCTTTGCCAACTTCAAGCCCGACCGCGGCAACTACACCAAGGACGGCAACCTAATCACATCGAAGGTGGGAATATATGGAGCCAACAGCAACGGACTCTTCGATATGGCAGGCAACGTGGCTGAATGGACAAGCACCATCTACACCGAGGCAGGCGTAGAGGCAATGAACGACCTCAACCCTACATTGCAGTACAACGCAGCCAAGGAAGACCCCTACCGACTTAAGAAGAAGAGTGTGCGTGGAGGTTCATGGAAAGACCCCGAGTCGTTCATCCGCTCGGCATGGCGCACATGGGAGTATCAAAACCAACCGCGCAGTTATATCGGCTTCCGTTGTGTGCGCAGTTTGGCAAGCACATCAAGCGTGAAGAGTAAGGGCAAAAAGAACAAGAAATAAAAAACAAGGAGACAATGACAGTTTACAGTAAGTTCAATATAGTCTATCATCTGCAGAAGTGGATGGATAGCGTTCCCGGACAGACATTCCTCAACTATGCCTATAGCTGGGGTGCGTCGGTCGTAATTCTCGGTACACTCTTCAAGCTCACCCACCTTCCGGGTGCCAACTTCATGTTGTTTGCCGGTATGGGCACTGAGGTGCTGGTGTTCTTCCTCTCGGCTTTCGACCGTCCGTTCGACAAGACCCAAGATGGCAAGGACCTGCCTACACATATTGACGAGGAGGAAATCGACCGCGAGGAGGAAGAGGCTGAGGCAGAATATGAGGCAGAGCGCAATGGCAATTACGCTCCGGGCAATGTGCATGGTGGTGGCACTATAATTATAGGTGGTGCGTCAACATCAACAACAGCATCCAATGCCGCTACAGTATCCAATGCCGCTACAGCATCCAATGCCGCCGCTGTTGATACAGCAGCTGCCGCTGCCGAGATAGCAGCCAATCAGGAGATTGTCGCTCAGCTTGCCGATGCCCAGTCGGCTTATCTCGAGCAGCTGAAGAATCTTACAGAGACCCTTCAGAAGGTGTCGGAGCAGAGTGTGCGCCTCACCCGTGACAGCGAGGAGATGGAAAACCTCAACCGCACCCTCACCGGTATCTGCAAGGTATACGAGATGCAGCTTAAGGGAGCAAGCCAGCAGATTGGCACTATCGACCAAATCAACGACCAGAGTCGCAAGATGGCTCAGCAGATTGAGCAGCTCAACAGTATATATGCCCGCATGATCGAGGCTATGACTGTAAACATGAACTTAAAGGTGAAAGAGTAAATGGCAATAAAGAAAAGACCGGTTTCTCCTCGCCAGAAGATGATCAACCTCATGTATGTGGTGCTCATGGCGATGCTTGCGTTGAACATCTCCTCTGAGGTGCTCAACGGATTCTCCGTTGTGGAGGAGAGCCTTAACCGCACCACAGCCAACTCGTCGAAGGAGAACCAAGTGCTCTACGATGGGTTTGCAGATCAGATGAAGGCTAACCCTGCCAAGGTGAAGGAGTGGTTTGACAAGGCTACGGCGGTGAAGCGTATGAGCGACTCGCTCTACAACTACGCCCAACAGCTCAAGCTTGAGATTGTGCGCGAGGCCGACGGTAAGGATGCCAACGTGTTCGACATTAAGAATAAGGACAATCTTGAGGCCGCAAGCCATGTGATGCTTGCTCCAGGCACCGGTCAGGGACGCCGTCTATACAATGCTATCAATTCATTCCGCGAGCGCATTCTCGCTATGGTGAGCGATGCCCATCAGCGCAGTATCATCGAGAGCAACCTGACTACAAAACTCCCCAAGAACGCTCACACCATGGGCAAGAACTGGCAGGAGTATATGTTTGAGGATATGCCTGTGGCAGGAGCCGTAACCCTCTTGTCGAAGTTGCAGAGCGATGTGCGTTATGCCGAGGGCGAAGTGCTCCACACTCTTGTGTCGAACATCGACATGAAGGACATACGCGTGAACAAACTCTCGGCTTTCGTCATCCCCGAATCGCGTACTGTCATCAGTGGCGACCAGTTTGCCGCTCAGATAGTAATGGCTGCTGTCGACACCACTCAGCAGCCCGAGATATATGTAGGCGGTCAGCGTGTGAACAATGGTCTCTATCGTTTCACAGCAGGAGCAGTGGGCGAGCATCAGTTTGGCGGATATATCACCATGCGCGATGGAGCAGGCAATGTCATACGTCGCGATTTCACTCAGAAGTACACTGTTGTTGCGCCCAGTGCCACAGTGTCCGCCGACCTTATGAATGTGCTTTATGCAGGCTACGACAACCCAATCAGCGTAAGCATACCAGGTGTGCCTCTCAATGCCGTGCAGGCATCTATGTCGGGCGGTTCGTTCCGCAGCATAGGCATGGGACGCTATATAGCACGCCCCTCGGCTGTGGGCAGCGATGTCACCATTAGCGTTGCAAGCAACGACAATGGCAAGTCGCGCCAGATGGGCAAGTTCATATTCCATGTGCGCAAGCTCCCCGACCCAGCTGCTTATATCTCTGTAGGCACCGACCGCTTCCGTGGTGGCGGACTCTCCAAGGCTTCGCTCATGGATGTGCAAGGCATAAAGGCAGCCATCGACGACGGCATTCTCGACATTCAGTTCAAGGTGGTGAGCTTCGAGGCAGTGTTCTTCGACAATATGGGCAACGCAGTGCCAATGGCAAGCAATGGAGCCAACTTCTCCGACCGTCAGCGCGGTACATTCCGCAAGCTCTCGCGTGGCAAGCGTTTCTATATCTCGCGCATCAAGGCTGTGGGTCCTGATGGCATCACACGCCAGTTGGCAGGGTCGATGGAGGTGATAGTGAAGTAAAGATTATTAATTCAACCAAGAATACAAATGAAGAAATTGCTTACAATATTGCTGGCCGCACTCTTCTGTGCCGACATCGCTTCGGCTCAGCCAGCGGCACGTCGTCGAGAGCAGGCACAGCAGCAACAGCAGAAGGAGCAGGGCTTGAGTGTGCGTGCCCAGATATCCTTCCCCACGCAGAAGGCTATGGATGAGGATGTGGTGTGGCGCCGCGACATCTATCGTGAGATAGCGCTCACCGATGAGGCTAATGCCGGACTCTACTATCCCGTAGAGCCGGTAGGCTCGCAGATGAACCTTTTCACGTATATCTTCAAACTCGTGCTGCGCCGTTCGGTCACAGCCTATGAGTATCGCTTGGACGGCAACGAGGTGTTCAGCGACGACTCTAAGATTAACCTTAAGTCGTTTCTCGACAACTACCACATTTTCTACGAGCGCACCGACCGTGGCATACGCATCGACGACAGCGACATCCCATCGCGCGAGGTGACAGCCTACTACATCAAGGAGTCTACCTATTTCGACGACCGCAACGCTGCCTTCCACACCAAGGTGCTTGCCATCTGTCCTATCCTTAAGCGTGACGACGACTTCGGCGACAGTGCCACAAGCTATCCTCTTTTCTGGGTGAAATACGACGACCTTGCTCCATATCTCACCAAGCAGACTATCATGACCAGCAATCTCAACAATGCAGCCGTGATGTCGATGGACGATTACTTCACCAAGAATATGTACAAGGGCAAGATCTACAAGACCACAAACATGCTTGGCAAGACTCTCGCCCAGTACTGTCCCACCGACTCTGCCATGGCTAAGGAGCAGAAGCGCATCGAGAAGGAGCTTGCCGACTTCGAGCAGAACCTTTGGGGCAAGCCCGAGCCTAAGGACTCTCTCGACAGCATAGCCCGTATCGACAAGAAGGCGGCTAAGGCTCTTGCCAAGAAGAACCGCCGTGCACGTGGCTCTTCGTCATCATCAGCCTCTTCCGCATCATCTGCAAAGGTGAAGAAGTCGCGTCCGTCGAGCTCTTCAAGCGGCTCTTCGTCAGGCTCTGCTCGTGTAACGGTGCGTCGTCAGCGTCATCAATCAATAAATATTTAGCGTCATTAATCAATAATACAAAGAACAAAAAGGTATGAAAAAGATTTTTACTACTGCAGTGCTTGCCGCTGCAATGCTGTTCTCTGCCAACAGTGCAGAGGCGCAGGTTAAGTTTGGTATTAAGGGCGGTCTTAACGTTACAAGCATGAGTCTCGACTCAAAAGTGTTGGATGCTGAAAACCGCGCAGGTTTCTTCATTGGTCCTACATTGAAGTTCACCCTTCCCGTTGTAGGTTTGGGCATTGACGCTTCGGCTCTCTACGACCAGCGCGAGGCAAAGGCCAAGGCTGAGGTTGAGGGCGCAGAGGTTGAGAGCAACTTCAAGACTCAGTCTGTCAACATTCCTATCAACGTTCGCTACGGCTTCGGTTTGGGCAGCACAGCAAGCATCTTCCTGTTTGCCGGTCCGCAGTTCGGCTTCAACGTGGGCGACAAGAACCAGTCAATCTTCATGGACATGGGCGAGTGGCGCCTTAAGTCATCTACATTCAGCGTCAACGTTGGTGTAGGCGCAATGCTCCTCAGCCATCTCCAGCTCTCTGCCAACTACAACATCGCTTGTGGCAAGACTGGTGACATGACTGTGTCTAAGGCATTGGGCGAGACTGGTCAGAACTTGTTCAGCAAGAACGGTCGCACTAACGCATGGCAGATTGGCTTGGCTTATTATTTCTAATCAGAAATAAATCAAGCTTTTGATTGACAATAAATGGCTTTCTTGTTTTGGTTGTTTGCCAAAGCAAGGAAGCCATTCTTTTTTGTATGTTACGGAGGCTTGTATGTTATATCGAAGACAGAACGGGACCTTTCGGAAAGAATAGAAAAAGTAATATTATATTACTTGGCAAAGTATTATATATTACTTGGGCATTTTTTATATATTACTTGGGGAAGTATTATTATAATGAATTCTGCAAGGATACCACTGCCCTTGACTACCTTTTTTAATATAATTAGGGCGGGCTTATAAGTGATACCACCGCCCTAACTACCTGTTTTTATATAGTTAGGGCGGTATGATCGCAACATCACCATAATCAGCCAACGTGACCACTCATAGCGTCGGTTGACCCACTTCATGTGCAGGTGGGTGATGCCGAGGATAAGGGCATTGATGAGCATGAAGATGAAACATGCGAACTGAAGGAAATATAATGAGTCCATATTGTTTGTTTCCCTAATTGTTTCTCTTCTCCTCACTAAATGCCTTTATCTCATCAGCAAGGACTTTCTGTAATTTCTCTTTCGGTACTATCAACTGATAATCCGCCACTCCAATAGGTTTTCCCATATCTTCAAGTGCGAGTTCCACCTCTACACGGTCTTTCTCCGCACAAAGTATGATTCCTATAGAACGGTTCTCGTCAGCACCACGTTCAAGGCGGTCGAGCAGAGACAGATAATAGTTCATCTTACCTGCATACTCTGGTTTGAAAGGACCTATCTTTAGGTCAACAGCAACAAGGCAGCGCAGTCCACGATGGAAAAACAACATATCTACCTTACTTTCTTTACCATTGTATTCCAATACATGCTGGTTGCCAATGAAAGTGAAGCCATTACCAAGTTCCATAAGGAAACGAGTGATAGCTTTTACAAGGCGGTCTTCAAGTTCAAGCTCCAGAATGGGACTTGTTACTCCCAAGAAACCAAGATTGTAGCTACTGTTAAACACCTCGTTGGCATACTGCGCTTGTTCGGCAGGAAGAGTACGGTCGAAGTTGTTATCTACTCGTGCCAATGCCTGTGTCTCATACATATTGAGTTTGATGGCATTGAGCAACAAGTCACGATTCCAACCTTTGGTTATAGTTTCCTGAGCATAATATAGCGTGGTTGCATCATTAAATCCCTTGCTCAGCAGTAGCAGATTGTGCGACCACGGCAAAAGTGCTACGGAGCGTAGCACTTTTTCATCATGTCCCGCGTAACGTTCATAAAATTTCTTCATGTTCCAAAGTTGACGTGGTGAAACACCCATCTTCGGGTATCGTTCTTTCAGGTCTGCTGACAATCTTCTTACAACGCTGTCACCATACCCACTTTCAATCTTGCGCTCATGAAGCATTTGACCAATCTCCCAATAGGCGGTAGATACGTAGCCATTGACATGTCGGGCTATTTCTGTCCGTGCATGCTCAATTACTGCGACAGCGTGTCGCAGTATCTCAGCATAATCGCTACTTTCTATTGAGAGTTTGTTGTCTTTATTGTCTTTTGTCATTTTATCAGTCTATTATTTGCCATATGCAGATGCATATTTAATTACAAAGGTAATTATAATACATCACTATTCCGCATAAACACAGTGAATTTTAAGTTTATTTAGCAGCTTGATAAAAAACTGTTATTATATTGCACATCACCCCTTAAAAGTGCGGTGAGGAGGTAGATAATGGACAAGTTTGATATAGCAAGAAGAGTCAGATTGTTGAATGAAGCATCTGACGCATATTATAACACAGGCAACCCTATTATGAGTGATAGTCAGTTCGATCAGTTATTAGATGAACTTAGAGAATGGGAAAATGAAACTGGAATAGTATTATCAAATAGTCCAACACAAAATGTTGGAGCTGTAATTCTAAATAATATCAATGAAGTGATCCATACTGTGCCTATGCTATCTCTTGACAAGGTTCATTCCGTTGAAGAGATTGAGAAATTTGCAGATGGTAATCAACATGATTTGGTTGCTTCTGTAAAACTCGATGGAATATCTTGCAGACTAACTTATCAAGATGGAGAGTTGATTAGGGCAGAATCAAGAGGGAATGGCATGGTTGGATCTGACATTACCGAGCATGTAAAACAGTTTAAGAATGTTCCATTACGTATTAATAAGAAAGGAACTTATGTAATTGATGGTGAAGCACTGATAAAACTTGATGATTTTGCTGAGATTAATAAAAACGGAGAGTTTAAGAATAGTCGCAATCTTACAGCAGGTACATTATCAAGCCTTGATACATCAGTTGTGAAAGAGAGAAGGTTATCTGCAGGAAAAGAAAT
>OQVL01000569.1_pt1 | contig 20069 bp, 12 predicted proteins | sample 1691501 | NCBI WGS metagenome assembly OQVL01 (sample SAMN03418253, study PRJEB22391) | human gut metagenome | biome: human-gut; feature: organic feature; material: feces | host: Homo sapiens | place: Tanzania | collected 2013-01 | reverse complement strand
GGATAAAATATCAATGGATAAAAACAAAGGAAAAAAAATAATGATATTTTTATCCATTGATGTCTTATTTTTATCCATTGATATTTTCCGTGAGTCTGGTACTGTCTTCCAGACAGCCGCTCTCTTCTTTGCTATAAATCCCGAGACTTCGTCCCAGGTTACTCTCGCTTCGCTCGGTACTGTCTTCCAGACAGACTGAGATACCAAACATCAAGTCAATTAAACGCCAAGACAACTAAACATCAATTCAACCAAAAACATCTTTATCCGTTTTTCCTTTGTTTTTATCTATTGATATTTTATTATCAGACACCAAGACAACAATGGAAAAATGCAGGTTTCCTCCTACATGTTTGATGTAAGTTCCAAGTCCACGGAAAGTGAAGCACGAGTAAGTGTGATTGTTCCGCTATGATTATTTTTCATCGCTTAGTGAAAAAAAAAAGGCAGTTTCTTTGTTATCTGCTTACTTAATCGTACCTTTGCAACAGCAATCTAAATCTAAATGCTTCAGGGCTTATGTTTCTTCAATGTAGTATATTGAGATATAGAATCAAGACAGACACTTGCCCCTCGGTCTATAGCATATAAACTTCAAGAATATAAGTAAAAACCACACCTGCATATGAAAAAGAAACTATTGTCAATAATCGCACTCCTGATGTGTGCGTGCTCTGCAATGGCACAGGACTTTGCCATCGGTGCCGATATAGGATGGAACACCGAGATGGAGAGCAAAGGCATGAAATGGTACAACTGGGCTGGCGAAGAGCGCACGGAATGCACGGCTCTGATGAAGGAACTGGGCATGAATGCGGTGAGGATCCGTGTCTGGGTCAATCCGGAGAAGCATGGCAACTGGTGCTCAAAGGAAGACGTGCTGGAGAAGGCAAAGCGTGCCAAGGCGCTCGGAATGGACGTGATGATAGATTTCCACTACAGCGACTGGTGGGCAGACCCTGCCAAGCAGAATATTCCGGCGGCGTGGGAGAAATACTCATTCAAGAAGATGCAGAAGGCATTGGCTGACCATACCGTGGAGGTGCTTACCCTTCTCAAGAACAATGGCATAACACCGAAGTGGGTGCAGGTGGGCAATGAGACCACCAACGGACTGCTCTGGTCAGTGGAGATGGATCCGCAGACCGGTTGGGAGAAGAAGGATGCTGAAGGAAAGACCATCATCACCAAGGCTATGGGCCATGTGGAAAGGAATCCGAAGCAGTACGGAGCCTTCATCGGAGCAGGATATGATGCCGTGAAGTCCGTTTTCCCGAATGCCATCGTGATAGTGCATCTCGACAATGGCTTTGACAATGACCTCTATAACCGCAACCTTGACATAGTTAAGGAGAACGGCGGTAAATGGGATATGATAGGAATGTCGCTCTATCCATTCTGGGCTAAGGAGTCCGGAAAGGAAGACAATGCTGCGATGACCATCAATGACTGCGTGAAGAATATCCGCAAGGTGACGAAGAAATATGGTTGCGACGTGATGATCGTGGAGACTGGCTATGAGGTGGATCCGCAGAATCCGTGGAAGATGCAGCAGGGTAGGGGTGATTACGCTTCGCTGATACGCAGAATGAAGGAAGACACCGGCGGCAGATGCAAGGGAGTGTTCTATTGGGAACCGGAGTGCCGTCCGTCCCAATACAAGCTCGGAGCATTTGATGAGCAGGGGCATCCTACAGATATTCTTCGTGCTCTCGTGGGAATAGAGAATGGAAAACTCAATATCCAGAACTATGACCGCAGGGTGGTAAAGATAAAGACTAACCTCGGAGACATCTATGTGGAACTCTATAATGAGACTCCAGGCCATCGTGACAATTTCCTCCGTCTGGCTAAGAGCGGTGCTCTCGAAGGCACTTTGTTCCACCGCGTGATAGAGGACTTCATGATACAGGGCGGCGATCCAGACTCAAAGGATGCCCCTAAGACAATGGAAGAGAATCCGGCTCCGCTTCTCGGTGAGGGAACGGTGAAGTCAGCTGAAGGCAATGACACCATTCCGGCAGAGATACTCTATCCACGTTTCTTCCATAAGCGTGGCGTTCTTGCGGCTGCGCGCGAGGGAGATGCTGAGAATCCCACGAAGGCAAGCTCCAGTTCACAGTTTTATATCACTTGGGGAAAATACCCTGGCAAAGAGGGCAAGAACCCTTACAAGCCGTTGCTGGACTATTACAAGGAGTATGGCAATGCCGGAACGCCTTGGCTCGACGGTGGATATACGGTCTTTGGAGAAGTGATTTCCGGACTGGAAGTGGTGGATAAGATACAGAAATCACGCACTGACTCGAACGACAGACCTCTTCGTGATGCCATAATCGAAAGGATGGAAGTCATCCATTGATATTTCATCGAGAAAAAGTGAATCGTGGTTTGGTCGCTTGTTGTTTAGTGGTTTTGCGGAAAGTAACCACCAAACGACAAGACAACAAAACCACCAGACAACCAAACAACAAGACAACACCCATGCAAAAAGTCCTACTGATTGTCCTGCTGACCATGTGCTTTGTCGGCATACAGGCACAGCAAAAGCATGATTGGGAGGATTATTTCTATGACATATATGGTCTGGACGACTACGATGAGGCGCAGATGGCGGAGGATTACGACCGCCTTTGCGAGCTCGAAACGGCACCATTGAACATCAATGACGCCACTCTCGACCAGATGATGGATATTCCTGGACTGACCCTTGACCAGGCAGAGCAGATATTCATCTATCGTGACAGGTACGGAGGTTTCCTCACCATCGAGGAATTGTCAATGATACCAAGCATCGATGCAAGGCAGAGAATATTCCTTTCCCATTTCTTTCAGGCAAGACCTGTGGAAAAAGGGGAATGGTATGCCAAGGAAAATCTGACGAGAATACTCCGTTCCGGCCACGGAGAAGTGCTGGCAACAGCGGGAATACCATTCTATACCCGTGCTGGAGACCGTAAAGGTTATCTCGGAGAGAAATATAAATACGGAGTGAAACTGACGGGACAGTTCTCTGATCACATCAAGTATGGACTGGTAGGAGCGCAGGATGCCGGTGAGCCTCTTTTCAATGATGGCAACAGATACGGCATGGACTATTACTCCTTCTTCCTCAATGTCAACGGACTTGGAAGGATTAAGAGCCTCGTGCTCGGTCGTTACAGAGTGAAGATGGGACTCGGATTGGTGCAGAATGGCAATTTCTCATTCGGCAAACAGATAATGCTTGCCTCCATGAGTCGCCCCACTACACGCATTGCAGGGCATTCCACACGGTCGGATGCCAACTATCTGCAGGGCATAGCCTCTACCTTTGACATCGGCAGAAAAGGCAGCAGGCACAAATGGGAATTGACTGCATTCTATTCCTACCGGTATATTGACGCTACATTGAATGACAGCGGGCAAGTGACGACGATAGTAAAGTCGGGCTATCACCGCACAGTCAGCGAGATGCGGAAGAAATACAACACGGCAGAGGTGAACAGCGGTGCGCACATATCTTACGATTACGGCAGTTGGCACGCTGGAATCACAGGCAAATATGATTGGTTCAACCGTGACCTTTCGCCCAGGACATCGACTCCCTTCCGCAGATATTCCCCTCGTGGCAATGCTTTCTGGAATGTCAGTGTGGATTACGGCTACATATCTTCAGCCTTCACGCTCTCCGGCGAGACCGCTACGGGCGACTGCGGGTCCATCGCTACGCTCAATGTCATTCAGGCAAAAGTATGCAATGACTTGACATTGACAGGCGTGCAGAGGTTTTATTCCTACCGATACTATGCCCTTCATGCCAATGCTTTTAGCGATGGCGGAGCGGTGCAGAATGAGAGCGGATTGTATCTCGGAGCGCAATGGCAGGCAGGTCGCCGCCTTATGATAGACGCATATTCCGACCTTGCCTATCACCCTTGGGCTAAATATCAGGCAAGTGCTTCGTCTTATTCATGGGACAACAGCCTCTCCGGCACCTTCACCATGAAGCAATGGACGATTCTTGCCCGCTATAGGTTGAGGATGAGGCAAAGGGACAATGAGGCTGGAACAGCCCTATATGATAGATATGAGCACCGTTTCCGGATAGCGTTGGACCGTTCTGACGACGTGAAAACGCTCCGTACGCAGGTGGATTTCAGCAATACTGCACTGGAAAACCATAGTTCTTTCGGCTGGATGTTAAGCCAGATGGGCACTATTAACCTCTCGAACGGCAGCCAATTCTCGGCTATGCTGGCGTATTTCCACACCAAAGACTATGACTCCCGACTCTATGCCCGTGAGAAAAGTCTGCCGGGGGCGTTCTCCATGCCGTCATTCTTCAGTGAAGGAATGCGCTTCTCTGTGCTCTGCAAGACAAGATTGTCCGACCGCCTTCAGCTCTCGGGCAAGTTGGGCTTCACCAAATATTTCGACCGCGACGTCATTTCCTCCGCTCTGAGGCAGATAGATTCCTCCTGTCAGACGGATCTGGATGTCTCTGCGAAGTGGAAATTCTGAGAAATTAAGAATGAAGAATGCGAGTCAGACATTCAATGATGATTTCAAATAATGAGCCACCCTATAATCTAATAGTAAGAGAAGAAGAATGCAAGTGTAATCTTAATGCGGAATGCAGAATGTATGAAGAAGATGTGAAAATGATTGTTTCGTTTGAGCGAATCGTTTGAGTGTGAATACTATAATGTATTCTTCATTCTACATTCTTCATTCTTCATTAAACAAATACCTATATGAAAAAAACAAATTTACTTTTCTTGTTGACCCTCCTTCTGTCAGTAATGTCAGTGGAGGTGAAAGCCCAGGACAATCCTCTGTGGCTGCGTTATCCTGCTATCTCTCCTGATGGCAAGACAATAGCGTTCTCTTATCAGGGTGATATCTTCACCGTGTCGTCCGACGGAGGCGAAGCACGCCAGCTCACCAGCAACAGTGCTTACGATGCCTATCCGGTATGGAGCCCTGACGGCAAGAAGATTGCCTTCGCTTCCACCCGTAAAGGCAGTTATGATGTCTATCTGATGAATGCCAATGGCGGTTCACCGGTTCGCCTTACCACCAACAGCGGAGCCGAGAAACCTATGGCTTTCCTCGACAATGACCATGTCATCTTCACCGCAAGCGTGATGCCTACGGCGCAGAGCATAATTTTCCCTGGCGATTACAATGAGGTATATACCGTCGGAGTGAATGGCGGTCGCCCTACATTGTTCTCTGCAATAGACATGAGCGACGTGAGCGTAGGACCTGACGGGGCCGTGCTTTACCATGACCATAAAGGATACGAGGATCCTTTCCGCAAGCATCATGTCAGCCCGATAGCCCGTGATATCTGGATGATGAAGAACGGCAAATTCACCAAGCTGACCGACTTCGGTGGCGAAGACCGCACTCCACGCTGGGCTGCTGACGGCAAGTCATTCTTCTATACCAGTGAGGAAGACGGCACATTCAATGTCTATCGCAAAAACATCGATGGAACCGGCAAAAAACGCCTTACTGAGTTCAAGCGCAATCCTGTAAGATTCCTTACCTCTTCCAAGTCTGACGACCTCTGTTTCGCTTATGATGGCGAGATATATGTGATGAAGAATGGTCAGTCTGCGCCGTCAAAGGTGAAGATCAGCATCGTTTCCGACACTGAAGGTGACCGTCTGCATCGTCAGATTGTCTCCAGCGGAGCTACGGAAATGGCTGTTTCTCCTAACGGAAAGGAAGTGGCTTTCGTGATGCACGGCGACGTATATGTGACCAATGTGGAGTATAAGACCACCCGTCAGATTACCGATACACCAGAGCAGGAGCGCAATGTGCAGTTCTCTCCTGACGGCAAAGCCCTCGTATATGCAGCAGAGAGAGGCGGACTCTGGCAGATTTATCAGACCAAGATACGCAATAAGGCAGAGAGCCAGTTCGCTTATGCCACCGAACTTGATGAGGAGCGTCTCATCCAGACCGACCGCACTTCCCAGTTGCCTAAGTACAGCCCTGACGGAAAGAAGGTGGCTTATCTTGAAGACCGTGGCACTATCCGCACCATCGACCTCAAGACCAAGGAGATAAAGACCTGTCTCGATGGCAAATATATGTATTCTTATTCCGACGGCGACGTGGATTTCGACTGGAGTCCGGACAGCAAGTGGTTCGTCTGCACATACATAGGAATCGGTGGATGGAACAATACCGACATCGCCCTCGTGTCTGCTTCAGGCAACGGAGAGATACATAATCTCACCAACAGCGGATATAGTGAGAGCAATGCCAAATGGGTGCTCGGCGGAAAAGCGCTGCTCTTCCAGAGTGATCGTGCCGGTTACCGCAGTCATGGTTCATGGGGAGCGGAAGACGATGCTTACCTCATGTTCTTCGATCTCGACGCTTACGAGCGTTTCAACATGACTAAGGAGGAGAAACTTGCCCTTCTCGCTGACAGCAAGAAGAAGGATACCCCTGAGCAGAAACCTTCTGCCGACGCCAAGAAGAAGGGTGGCAAGGGAAAAGGCAAGGGCAAGGCTGATGCCAAGAAGGATGAGCCTGCAGTGAAGCCTCTCGACCTTGACCTTGAGAATTGTCAGGATCGCATCGTTCGCCTTACCATCAATTCCAGCCACATGGGCGATATGGTGCTGAGCCAGGGCGGTGATACCTTATATTATATGGCACGTTTTGAAGGCAATGCCGACCTCTGGATGCACGATATGCGTTCCGGTAAGACGGAAATCGTGATGAAGGGCGTGGGCAGTGGAGTGATGCAACCATCCAAGGACGGCAAGAGCATCTACATCCTCGCAGGCAGCGGCATGAAGAAATTCGAGATGGGCAGCCGCCAGATGAAGCCAATCGACTTCGAGGCACGCTTCAATTACCGTCCTTACGACGAGCGTCAGTATATGTTTGACCATGTATGGCGTCAGGTGAAGGACAAGTTCTATGTCAAGGACCTTCACGGAGTGGATTGGGAATATTACCGTGAGGCTTACGGAAAGTTCCTCCCTTATATCACGAACAATTATGATTTCGCAGACCTTTTGAGCGAGATGCTCGGTGAACTCAACGCTTCACACACTGGAGCCCGTTACCGTTCAAGAGCAATGGCTGACCTCAGGACATCATGCCTCGGTCTCTTCTTTGACCAGAACCATAAGGGCGACGGACTGAAAGTGGAGGAAGTAATCAAGCGCGGTCCGTTTGCAGTGAAGAAGACTGGTGTCAAGCCGGGATGCATCATCGAGAAGATTGACGGCGAAACCATCCTTGCAGGTCAGGATTACAACTATATGCTCGACGGAAAGGCAGGCAGAAAGGTGCGCGTTGCCGTATATGATCCTGCGTCAAAGAAACGCTTTGAGGTCATTGTAAAGCCTATTACCCTCGGTGCACAGAACGATTTGCTCTACAAGCGTTGGGTGGACCGCAACCGTCACCTCGTGGATTCCCTCTCCGGTGGCAAGGTGGCTTACGTCCATGTCAAGGCAATGGACTCTCCAAGCTTCCGCACCGTCTATCGTGAACTCCTGAGCGACCGCAACCGCAACCGTCAGGCTGTCATCGTGGACGACCGTCATAATGGCGGTGGCTGGCTCCATGACGACCTCTGCACACTGCTTTCAGGCAAGGAATACCAGCAGTTTATGCCTCGTGGCAACTATATCGGTCGTGACCCATTCAACAAGTGGACCAAGAAGTCATGCGTATTGATGTGTGAGGACGACTACAGTAACGGTCATGGCTTCCCTAAGGTATATTCCGACCTCAAGATAGGCAAGCTCATCGGTACGGCAGTGGCTGGCACAATGACAGCAGTATGGTGGGAAACCCTCATCGACCGCGACATCGTATTCGGCATTCCACAGGTAGGATGTATGGATATGAACGGCAAGTGGGGCGAGAACCAGACTCTCCATCCTGACATTGAAGTGCATAACACACCTGAAGACTTCCTCAATGGCCGCGACGTTCAGCTGGAGCGTGCCATCGAGGAGATGATGAAATAAGGTCTGTTGCATAATAGACAATAGGGAATAAATAACAGGAGATTACCATTTTCAGGTAATCTCCTGTTATTTATTCCCTATTGTTGTTCTCTGAGGAAGTGGCTTAGTATTCTTCCTCGTCGAAGAGGAAGTCCTCCTTTGTAGGATAGTCAGGCCAGAGGTCTTCTATGGATTCATAGACGTCGCCTTCGTCTTCTATCTCTTCGAGGTTTTCTATCACTTCCATCGGCACGCCGGAACGGAGGGCGTAGTCGAGCAGTTCGTCCTTGGTAGCAGGCCATGGAGCGTCTTCAAGTTTTGATGCTAATTCGAGTGTCCAGTACATAATTGTTATTTTTTGAAATTTTTGTTCTTTTTTTTATCGGGCGCAAAGATACGTTTTTTTTTCGTATCTGCAAGTCATTCCACGTTTTTTTTATATTATTTAGGAAAGATAATGCTGATTATGCCTTTTTGCTCGCTGACTTTTAATAGAAATTGACGATATGCGCTTCGCTGAACCGCCCAGCTTCATGGAAGGCGAAGCCCAGATAATGGAGGTCGAAGGCTATGATGTTGGGGCGCTGTAGCAGTCTTTCCCATTCCTTTTTTCCTTGTCTTCTGATGTCGGTAAAGACAATCAGCGATGACGGGGCGGCAGAAACGGAGTAGGGAATCAACTGGCTTTTCCTGCATCCAAGATGCAATGCTTTCCGCATCAATGGAGTCAGCTGTCCGCAGACGGATATGCTTTCCGCTTGTGCGTGGTTGCTCAGGCGCAGCAGGAGCTTGGCTATCTTCCTTTCCATCCACGCTGCCGATGGACTGGAGGCGAGCAGTTCGGCGTAGAGGCTGTAGGCTTCGTGGTTGTAGATCACCTCACGCACGAAGGCATAGTCTGTGGGCGACTGCACTCCGTAACCGGCGCAATGCCTTATCCTGCTGAGGAATATGAAAGGCATGGCGATGGTGTCGAGCACTGTCCAATGGTAGTTGACGTGTTTGTGGCTTGTTTCTTCTGCCTTCATTTCTTCTTCTTGTTCTTGGCTTCCTGCTCTGCAGACTTCTGTGCGGCGGTCTTCAGTTCGGGATATGTGATGCGTGTGTGGTAGTTGGTCTTCAGTCTTTCGATGATGACACGCTTTGCCACGGAGATGTCATGGAATGTGATAGGGCAGTCGAGGAAGAATCCGTCAGCCACTATTCCGTCGATGACACGGTTTACCAGTTCGGTGATGCTCTCCTCGGTGTAGTCCTTCAGCGAGCGTGATGCCGCCTCCACGGAGTCTGCCATCATGAGAATGGCCTGCTCACGGGTGAAAGGATTAGGTCCGGGATAGGTGAAAGGAGCCTTGTCCACCTCCTCGTCTGGATGGGCGTTCTTGTACGTGATGTAGAAGTATTTTGCCATTCCGGCACCGTGGTGCGTCATGATGAAGTCGATGATTTCATTAGGCAGTCCGTATTTCTCTGCCAGACGCTTGCCCTCCTTGACGTGGTTTATGATGATGCGTGCGCTCTCCTGCGGCGTCATGTGATCGTGCGGATTTATGTCCTTCTGGTTTTCGGTGAAGAAGGAAGGGTTGGATATCTTGCCTATATCATGATAGAGCGCGCCCGTGCGCACGAGAAGGCTTCGCGCACCAATCTTCTGTGCTATGTCGGCTGCTATGTTGCTGACCGTGATGCTGTGCTGCATTGTTCCGGCAGACACTTCAGACAGGCGGCGCAGGAGGTCTTTGTTGATGTCTGAAAGTTCAAAGAGCGTCACGGCGGAGGTGAATCCGAAGGCTTTCTCCACGACGTACATGAGCGGATAGGATGTCAGCATCAGCACTCCGCAGAAGATGAAATGCGACACTTCGCCCGGCGTCAGATGCCAGTCTTCGCCCGGTTGGGTGAGCTTGAGAGCTTGATATACTATCAGTCCGGCGGCGCACGTGGTGACGGATGCGGTGAACACCTGGGAACGCTTGGACAGTTCGCGGAGCGAGAAGATGGAGACAAGACCGCTGACCACCTGCACTATCACGAAGATGAATGGTTGGCTGAGCGCCAGGGCGGCTATGAGCACCATCGTGATGTGGGCGATGAAGGCGGTGCGCGAGTCGAGGAAGATGCGGATGAACATCGGCAGCATGGCGAGCGGGAGGATGTAGATGTAATGCTGGCTATACTGGTATGTCAGCGAGACGAGCACCGGGAAGAGCACTATGAGGAAATAGACCATGGCGAGCGAGCGCGGCTTGCGGAAGTAGTCGCCACGGAAGAGGTGCAGATAGATGGTGAAGACGGAGAGGAACATGATGATGATGAGGGCGCGTCCGATCATGGTGGTGGAACGGCTCATCAGCGATTCGTTCTTCTCCATTTCAGCGGAATATGTGGCAAGAGCCTTCACTATGATTGGCGTTGCCACCTGTCCGCGGTCCACGATGCACTCTCCTTTCTTGAATTCCGCCTCATGCTTGGTGATGGTGGCAGTGAGATTGTCTATGTCCGCCTTGCATTGTGCTTTGTCGTAGATGAGGTTTTCCTTCAGATAATTGTCGATGTTGCATTTCTGCAGCATGTTCCTGGCATAGTTCATCTGAGGGTCTTCAAAGAAACTCTCGTAGGCTTTGAGCGGCGTGTAGAACTCAGTGCAGAGTATCTTCTTCGTGGTGTTGCCGCGCTTGAAGTTGATTACTGCCAGTGTGTCGCGCGTTATTTTGGCATAGTCTTCCGACGGCATGATGCCGACGTTGTATATCTCGCGCAGCTTGGCAGTGACGGAGTTGACGAATGACTTTGGCAGTCCCTCGATGCCGTTGCGGTATTTCGACTGGAACCGCTTGATGTATCTGTTGCCTATCTCGTCGTTTATCTCGTAGTAAGGCACGAAATACTGCATTGCTGAATCGACCTGTGCCTGATAGACTATGGAGTCCTTCGGCACGTCGAAGTCTATTCCGGCGGTGACAGGTTCCTTCAGCCACACGGAGTTCTCCTTCACCTCATAGTTGGGCACGGATTTCTTAGGCATCGCCAGCACGATTATTACCGTCGAAACCAATATGATAAGGAAGCGCAGCAGATACGCTTGCCATTTCTTCTGTCCGTCTGTGGAGTATCTTGTTGCCATTGTCTTTTTGCGTTTTTCTTTTTTGTAAAAGCCACGGTTATGGGGCTGCACTGTTACTTCTGGGTGCGAAAATACTAAAAAATAATCGGATAAGAGAGAAAAAACGGGAAAAAGTTCGCTTAAATGGGGATAAAATGTTAATTTTGCACTGAAAATAATTAAATTAGAGGTAGTACGCTCTATGAGTGTGCTGTAAAATCGACTAATAGATAGACATGGAAAGAAAAGTAAGAGTGCGCTTTGCGCCAAGCCCTACCGGTGCTCTTCACATCGGTGGAGTACGTACTGCATTGTATAATTACCTCTTTGCCCGTCAGCATGGTGGCGACCTCATCTTCCGAATCGAGGACACCGACTCCCACCGCTTCGTGCCGGGAGCCGAGGAATATATCATCGAATCGTTCAGATGGCTCGGCATCAAGTTTGATGAAGGCGTGAGCTTCGGTGGCGACCATGGTCCTTACCGCCAGAGCGAGCGCAGGGAGATTTACAAGAAGTATGTCCAGCAGCTCCTTGACGACGGCAAAGCGTACATTGCATTCGACACTCCGGAAGAGCTCGAAGCAAAGCGTAACGAGATACAGAACTTCCAATACGACGCAAAGACCCGCCTTCAGATGCGCAACTCCCTCAGTCTTAGCAAGGAAGATGTGGACCAGCTCATCGCTGACGGCAAGCAGTATGTCGTGCGTTTCCTTATCAATCCCGGAAAGGAAGTGCTCGTAAATGACCTTATCCGCGGCGAGGTGAGAATCAAGACCGACATCCTCGACGACAAGGTGCTCTACAAGAGCGCTGACGAGCTCCCTACATATCATCTCGCAAACATCGTGGACGACCACCTCATGGAGGTATCCCACGTCATCCGTGGTGAGGAATGGCTCCCGAGCGCACCTCTCCACGTGCTTCTCTATGAGGCATTCGGATGGGCTGACACCATGCCGCAGTTCGCACACCTTCCTCTCCTGCTCAAGCCGGAAGGCAAGGGAAAGCTCTCAAAGCGTGACGGAGACCGACTCGGTTTCCCTGTATTCCCATTGGAATGGCACGACCCTAAGACCGGAGAAGTAAGCTCTGGATACCGTGAGAGCGGATATTTCCCTGAGGCTGTGGTCAATTTCCTCGCCCTTCTCGGATGGAATCCTGGCACCGAACAGGAGATTTTCTCACTCGAAGAGCTCGTCAAGGCATTCGACATTTCCCACTGCTCAAAGGCTGGTGCCAAGTTTGATTACAAGAAAGGACAGTGGTTCAACCATGAGTATATCCTCATGAAGAGCCCTGAAGAGATAGCTTCGCTCTTCGCTCCTATCGTGGCAAACAACGGAGTGGAGGAGTCAATGGAGCGCATCACCAAGGTGGTGGCCATGATGAAGGACCGCGTCAATTTCGTAAGCGAGCTCTGGGCGCTCTGCTCTTTCTTCTTCATCGCTCCGATGGAGTATGACGAGAAGACCGTCAAGAAGCGCTGGAAGGAAAATTCCGCCGCTGTGATGACCGAACTGGCTGAGGTGCTTTCCGGCATCGAAGACTTCTCTGTGGAGGGTCAGGAGCCTGTTGTCATGGCGTGGGTAGAGAGCAAGGGCTACAAGCTCGGAGACGTAATGAACGCTTTCCGCCTCACTCTCGTAGGCGAAGGCAAGGGACCTGGAATGTTCGACATTTCCGCTTTCCTCGGTAAGGAAGAGACCATCGCCCGCATGAAGCGTGCTATCGAGAAGTTGGGCTAAAGGAAAGAGTGATGTATAATATTATCATACTCATTTACCTTGTAGGCGTAGCCTTAGCCAGTCTCTTCAGCAAGAAAGTGAAGATGATGTGGCAAGGCGAAAGGAAAGCCATACGTACAATCAGGGAGAAGATGAATCCTGATGCCAAATACGTATGGTTTCATGCCGCCTCTTTAGGTGAATTTGAACAGGGCCGCCCCATTATGGAGCGATTCAGAAAGGAACGTCCGGAATACAAAATCCTCCTTACGTTCTTCTCTCCGTCGGGTTACGAGGTGAGAAAGAATTACGAGGGGGCGGACATCATCTGCTATCTTCCTCTCGACACACCACGCAATGCACGCAGATTTCTGCGCACCATACGTCCGGAGATGGCGTTCTTCATCAAGTATGAGTTCTGGTATAACTACCTCCACATACTTCGTCACCGCAATATTCCGGTCTATAGTGTCAGTTCAATCTTCCGTCCCGACCAGATATTCTTCCGTTGGTACGGCAGGCAATACGGCAAGGTGCTGAAATGCTTCACCCGCTTCTTCGTGCAGAACGAGCGTTCACGCGACCTTCTCGCCAAGATAGGCATACATGATGTCACCGTCAGTGGCGACACACGCTTCGACCGTGTGCTCTCCATCAAGGAGCAGAGCAAGGAACTTCCCATCGTCTCCGCTTTCCTCAATGGCAGAAACGGTTTCGTGGCAGGAAGCAGTTGGCAGCCCGATGAAGAGATTTTCATCCCCTATATGCTCCGCAACAATCCCGACTGGAAACTCATCATCGCTCCACACGTCATTGCCGAAGACCATCTCAAGCAGATTGAGACGCTGCTCGAAGGCAAGAAAGTGGTGCGTTACACCGTGGCTCGCGAAGCGTGGCAGTCGTCAGACCAGCGACGCAAGGAGGAAATTCAAAAGCAACTGGCTGAGGCTGATGCTATTATCATCAACTGCTTTGGACTCCTTTCCAGCATCTATCGCTATGGAAAGGTGGCGTATGTGGGTGGTGGATTCGGTGTCGGCATCCACAATGTTCTCGAAGCGGCGGTATGGGGAATGCCTGTCATCTTCGGACCAAACCATGAACGCTTCCAGGAAGCCGTGGCATTGATAGCCGAAGGCGGTGGTTTCAGCATCAGTGACGAGCATGATTTCGAAATCTTCATGCGCAAGTTCTCCACCGACCCTGCAACCCTCGCAGACGCAAGTCGCAAAGCCGGTGAATACGTCAAGTCGCAGTCCGGTGCCACAGACGCCGTCATGAGCGTGGTATAGAGCAATTCCCCTTTCCCCTTTACGTCAGAAACAGGAATTCTCCCTCAAGCGAATCGCCCCTGTGTCAGCCGCGTCACCGGCTGATATTATCAGAGGAATAGCGCGCCCCCACAGCCAGGATTGTCCCATTTTCCCGTCTTTATCCGAAGCAAGGAAAACTCCTTCGCAACATACTGACATTCAAATCATTGTAAAAGCATAGCTTTTAGGCTGTAAAAGCATAGATATTACCGCCTGAAAGCTATGCTTTTGCATTGTAATATCTATGCTTTCGCCTCCCAATATCATAATTCCCACATTCCGATATCCCTCTCATCCCCCTTTTGTTCCATTTTTCCGTCCCCCGGTTATCAAGCAAAGAGCCACTGTGTCAGCCGCGTTACCGGCTGATATTCCTTTCCCCCACCAGCACAATAATCCCCCCATTCCCACGTTATAATAATAATCCGACTACCCGAACAAGACATAAAACATAACCAAAACAACAACAATGCGAAAAAATCTATCTATCATCCTCACCCTGTTGGTTGCATTTCTCAGCACAGCAAGCGTGAGCGCGCAGCAGGCTTACAGTCTTCGCCTGCTCAATCATTGGGACAATCCCGACGGCACCATCGAGCGCGGATTTGCCGGACACAGCATCTTCTGGATTCCAGGATGGCAAGCCAACATCGAGAAAGTCAAGGAGTATGGCAGAATCAATCAGCAACTCGGCATCAACGGAGCCGTACTCAACAATGTCAACGCCAAGCCATTGATGCTCTCCAAAGCCAAACTCAAAGAGACAAAACGCATCGCTGATGCCCTGCGCCCTTACGGCATGAAGGTCTATCTCTCCGTCAATTTCGCTTCGCCAAAAGCCCTCGGCGGACTAAAGACCGCTGATCCGCTCGACAAGAAAGTGCAGCAATGGTGGGCAAAGAAAGCCAAGGAGATATATTCCCTCATCCCAGACTTCGGTGGTTTCCTCGTGAAAGCAAACTCGGAAGGCGAACCCGGTCCGATGGATTACGGCAGAAACCATGCAGATGGAGCCAATATGCTCGCTGATGCCTTGACAAAAGGCTGGCGAAATGCCGGACTCGAAGGCAAGACTGCCCAGCCTATAGTCATTTGGAGAGCCTTTGTCTATTCCCCAAAGGCCGGCGACCGCGCTTCCCAGGCTTACGATGAATTCATGCCTTTCGACGGTCTTTTCCGTGATAATGTCATTATCCAGATTAAGATAGGCCCTGTCGATTTCCAGCCTCGTGAGCCGGTAAATCCTCTTCTACTTGCCATGAAAAAGACGAAGATGATGATTGAGGTGCAACTTACCCAGGAATACACTGGCGAAAGCATCCACACCTGTTTCATGCCTTTCGATGATCCGATGATAAGTCTCCTTCGCCATCCTTCAGAAAACATCGTAGGCATTGCAGGAGTGTCAAATGTAGGCGACATGAAAAACTGGTGCGGATCGGAGATGACGAAGGCTAACTGGTACGCTTTCGGCAAGCTTGCCGGCAATCTCTCGCTCTCCAAGGAGGAAATAGCACGCGAATGGCTCGCAAAGAATTTCAACACCACCGACCCGCGCTTCATCAATCCTATGACGAGAGTGCTCCTCGAAAGCCACGAGGCGGTGGTCAGATACATGATGCCGCTCGGACTTCACCACATCTTTGCAGGAGAACATCATTACGGTCCCGAACCGTGGTATGTCATCAAGGGCGGACGTGACGACTGGCAACCGTGGTATTACCACAAGGCGGACGCCTACGGACTGGGCTTCAACCGCACATACGATGGTAAGTTCTATGACAACCAGCCTGGCTTCGGCATAAAGATAGGGTCGGGAAATGCACGCCTTTACCCGGATTCCCTATATAATATATATAATAATGTGGAAACCTGTCCGGAGCCATTGCTTCTCTGGTTTCATCACGTAGCATGGAATCATCGTATGCACAATGGCGAAACCATGTGGGATGCGCTTTGCCACACCTACGATCAGGGAGTGCGCGAAGCTGAGGCTTTCGCCCGTATATGGAGGGAGATGAAGCCTTATATCAGCCAGACACAGTATGAGGAACAGCTCGAATGCTTCGACCGGCAAGCCAAGGACGCATGGTGGTGGCGTGATGCCTGCCTGCTCTATTTCCAGCAGTTCTCCAAGATGCCGTTCCCGATAGATTCCCCTGCTCCTCGACATAGGCTCGATGACCTCATGAAGTATAAGCTCCACATGGATATCTACACCCGTGCCGACATCAGAAAACTGCCATAACAGATAGGCAAAAACATCAAAAAACGCCCATTTCATCGGGGTTTTAGCAAAAAAGAGAAGTCAAATCACATTGACTTCTCTTTTTTCTTCCCTTTTCATCGGAATTTTTTCTCATATAACAAATACTTTCATAAAAGTGTCATATACGATATTATGGACTTTTTTTGCTCTTTTTTCTTAAAGAAAAGTGCTAACTTTGCAACATCGAAAATCTATTATGCTCTTTCGACCACCAAGATAATTACTAAAACATACATATTCTCATTATGTCACAAAACAACAATCTGAAGGGTTTCTACAAACTCAATTGGATGCAGCGCATCGGCTTCGGATCTGGCGATCTCGCCCAGAACCTCATCTTCCAGGTCACCTGTACCTACCTCCTTTTCTTCTACACCGACATCTACGGGCTCGACCCACTCTCCGTTTCCGTGATGTTCACCGTGGGAAATGTTGCCAATGTCATCTGGGATCCTATCGTTGGAGCCCTCATCGACAAGAGTAACCCTTCGCTCGGAAAGTACCGTTCCTACCTTATTTATGTGGGATTGCCGCTTTCCGGTTTCGCCATATTGTGTTTCTACGACGGTTTTGCGCCGTCATTGCTCTATGCTTACATCACTTACATCGCAATGACGCTGCTCTATACCTTCATCAACGTGCCTTATGGTGCGCTCAATTCCTCACTTACACGCGACACTCACGAGATTACAGTCTTGACATCAGTGCGTATGTTCATGGCAAACATCGGCGGACTGGCAGTCAATTCCGGTCTTCCGCTCGTCATCTCATGGTTTGCTGTCTCACAGAGCGACGGACTTCCAAAGGAACCTAAGGCATGGTTCACCACCATGTGTATCTATGCCATCGTGGGTATGTGTCTCCTTTTCTTCTGCTTCTCGCAGTGTAAGGAAAGGGTAGTGATGGACGCATCCGAGAGCGAGAACGTGAAGGTCAGTGACCTCTGGATGGAATTTCTCCACAATCGTCCTCTCCGTGTCATCGCTTTCTTCTTCATCACCGCCTTTGCCATGATGTCGATCGGCAATGCCGCAGGTGCTTATTTCATGAATTGCAATATGCACGGCACCGCCGCTGAACTCTCAGTCTTTATGGCTCTCGGTTCAATTCCTTCGTTTATATTCATGCCTCTCGTCCCTGTCATCAAGCAGGCTGTGGGCAAGAAGAATATGTTCTATATCTTCCTTGGCGCAGCCATTGTGGGAATGATCATGATTTACGTCATCGCCAAGATGGACCATCCGAGCATGATGTGGATCTATGTCGCCCAGTTTATCAAGAGCACAGGTGTTATCGTGGCAACGGGATATATGTGGGCACTCGTTCCGGAGGTCATTTCCTACGGGGAATACAAGAGCGGAAAGCGCATTGCCGGCATCGTGAATGCCTTGACCGGCATCTTCTTCAAGGCTGGAATGACGCTCGGAGGCATCGTAGGTCCTGCCGTCCTTGCCTATGTGGGCTACAACAGTGCCACCACTGACCAGTCTCCTATCGCTGAAGAAGGCATCCTCTGGCTCGTCTGCATTATCCCTGCCGCTCTCCTCGTTCTCGGTATCTTCATCATCTCCCAGTATGAACTCACCGACGAAGTCATCGACGACATCAACTATGAGATAGAGCAAAGGTCCTGATTCCTGCATCATAATTAGCCACTGTGTCAGTCGCGTTACCGGCTGATTCACCAATAATCACCCCTTCTCCCCAAATAAATGAAAAAAGCAATATCCATATTTTCCCTCCTGATAGCCGTAGCCACCCACTGCCAAGCCCAAGGTCTGAAGGACGCATACCGTGACTACTGGCTCACAGGAGTAAGCGTAAACCAGTGGGAAGTGGCTGCTGAAGCCACCCCGACCAACAAGCACGACGTGACCAGAATGGTGAGCGGCGACCAGACAGCCAACTGGACCAATGTCGTAAACCACTTCGATTGCGTAGTGGCAGAAAACTGCATGAAGTCAGAAGTCATCCATCCGGAAGAAGGTATCTATGATTTTACGCTCGCGGATGAGTTCGTCAACAAGGCTTTGGCTTCCGGATTGAAGGTCCACGGCCACGCCCTTATCTGGCATTCGCAATGCGCAAAGTGGTTTCATACAGACAAAGAGGGGAAACTCGTCTCTCCCGAAGAACTCAAAAGGCGAATGCGTGATCACATCAACACCATCGTAAGCCATTTCAAGGGGCGCGTCACCTCATGGGATGTAGTCAATGAAGCCTTCGAAGATGATGGCACTCCGCGCAAGAGTCTCTTCTGGCAGATACTCGGAACCGACTATATGCCGCTCGCTTTCCAGTACGCCCATGAGGCAGACCCTGATGCAGTGCTCATCTATAATGACTTCTCGATGAACAAGCGCAAGAAGATTGAAGCCGTGGCAGACTTCTTCCGTCCGCTCGTCAATGCGGGATTGCCCATCCATGCCATCGGTCTTCAGGGACACATGATACTCGAAGACGGCAAGAAGGTCCTCGACCAGTACGACCATAGCCTCTCCGTTATCGAGTCACTTGGCTTGAAAGCGCAGTTCTCTGAGGTCGATCTCTCCGTACTTCCTAATCCTTACGGTTTCACCGGTGCCAATATCAGCGACAATTTCGCCTATTCTCCCGAGAAAGACCCATACAAGGACGGGCTGACTCCTGAGAAAGAAGCTGAGATAGCCGACTTCTGGCTGTCATTCTACAAGGTGATGCTCAAGCATAAGGGCACCATTCAGCGCATCGGATTCTGGTGTACGAACGATGCCAACTCATGGCGCAACGACTTCCCTATCAAGGGCAGGACCGACTATGCTACGCTTTTCGACCGTCAAAACCGTCCAAAGCCTTTCATCCAGGATATCATCAGCCTAGTAAGACCACAGTGCTGCAAGGATAAAACCACAGGGAAAAAGGCGAAAAAAGGCAGTAGGATAAAGGCTAAAAAGCAATAGTTGGAATGCAAGCAGTGAGTCGTTACGCTCTGAAATGCATCTAATCAGAACAAGATAAATCATATAACACCATAAGACATGAAGAAGATAATCACCTTGGCAATGGGCTTGATGCTCGGTTCCACAGCTTTAGTGGACAGTGTTTCGGCACAAAACCCTTATCTTCCGCTTTGGGAATTTATCCCTGACGGTGAGCCTTACGTCTTTGAAGATCCGGACAATCCGGGCAAATACCGCGTATATATATATGGTTCGCACGACAATCTCATACAGTATTACTGCGGTCGTGACCAGGTGGTGTGGTCCGCTCCGGTGGAAAACCTCAAGGACTGGCGCTACGATGGTGTCATCTTCGTGTCAAAAAAGGATGCTCAAGGCAAGTGGCTTGCGCCTATAGGCAAGAATCCGAAGAAGGCAACGGACGGCATTGGCGACGTGCTCTATGCACCGGATGTGGCTGTCGTGACGGGAAAAGACGGCAAAAAGACGTATTATCTCTATCCTAACGTGCAGAGCGACCAGCGACATAGCCTCGTGGCAAAGTCGGACAGACCAGATGGTCCCTTTGAGGTGTGCAACTGGAGTCCGTCCAATCCGAAGGAGACGGTCGGACCGTTGGCGTTCGATCCTGCAGTCTTCGTCGATACGGATGGCAGAGTCTATGGCTATTGGGGATTTGAAAAATAGGTATAGGCGTTTAGAGCGCACTAATTAAAAATAATTCCGTACCTTTGCAGTA